>CERI01284220.1_pt1 | contig 12443 bp, 9 predicted proteins | sample 350261 | NCBI WGS metagenome assembly CERI01 (sample SAMEA2620979, study PRJEB7988) | marine metagenome | isolation source: saline water (ENVO:00002010), including
TGTGCTGAATTGGAACAAAAACCAAAAAACGAATCGCCGCTGAGTACCAGCAAACATCAAAATCAAAAAATACTTAAAATTTTTTTTCGGAACATAGATTGGTACGAGAGTACGGCATTCAACAAACACAAGCAAACGATGCCGCGCAAAGCAAAGCGGCGTCCTCAAGCGCGCCAGCAAGAACAAAACAGCCATGTGCAAGAGGAGGCGGTTCCAGTGCCATCTGATTGTATCCGTCCAGAAAAGATAGCCATATCGAAGGAGAGACTGGATGATATCAATGGACTCATGGAGACGAAAAACAAAAGCGACAGGCATGCTGCGCAGTGCATGAACAGATTGCAACTGGAATTAGCCGACAGTCGCGAGTCTCTCGAATGTTGCGTGTGCTTGGAGAGACCAATACGCTCTGTCATTTCCCCATGTGGGCACTGCGTTTGTGGGCATGAGAAGTGTGGCTCTGCCAACTTGCAAGAATGTCCTGTTTGTCGGGGTCGAGTTAATCACATGACCAAAATGTTTGGCCCCGGGTGTGCAATCTCCAACGCGCTCGACATATGCCAGAAATTGACAGAGCAAATCTCTGTGTCTAATGCCGAGGCATCCAGTCCTCAGGGCCCTTTCATGGCCTTGGCGTTTCAGTGGCGCATACGCTTTGATCAGGTGAGCGGGCTGCGCAAGGATAATGACGAACTCAACTCGACCGTGGGGGAGAAGTGCCTCGACATTTTCAATTACAAGAATCAAATAACTGATATGGAGTGTAAGCGAGAGTGTTTGAGGAACGCGTTTGCAGCTAATATCGCATCTTTTAAAGACTTGCACCACCTTACTGAGCAAAAAAGTGATAAGATTGAGGCACTGGAATCAGAGTCGCGTTTACTTAAGAGGGATTTGGCACAAGCAAACAAAGATTTGGAGATACTGCAAGAACAGTCTGAGAAAAACAGTGATCTCATGGAGACGCCGTCATCAGAGGTACGTCAACTCAAAGAAGAACTCACAGCTTTAAACAAAGAAAAAGAGCAATGGAGGCTATCGAACTTGGAGCATACTCGTTGGATGTTATCAAAGTTTGACAAGTTCAAAGAGAAACATGCCTGGCTGAAGCACACAAACCGTTTTCTCGCAAAACAACTTCACAAAATCAAGGCTCCAAGTGATCGGGGCCTCCCCGCGACTTGGTTGGCGGGCACGGATGAGAGATTCGATGTTGTTGAGCAGAAACCCGAACCCATGCAAGTGGTGGTAGATGGAATGCTCATGAAGCTGCTGGCGAAGTCGCCCGACGGCGGCACCGTCTTTTGCTGCGCCAACAAGACACTTCTCAGATTGGTCGACTCTGACTTCATGAATCTGTACGAGGCCAACATGCCGGGCGTTATTACGGCGGCATCTTTCCACCCTGAAGAAGATAATTTGTTTCTTCAAATCGACAATCGCACGTTGATTTTTGATTTGAAGAAGAAAAAGTACCGAGAAACCGATTAAAATGATACACTCCACTGGGATCTGAGGAAAATGTCTCACTTGTTGTGAACGCGTGTTATCGAGTACCAACGCAACAAAAGTTCATGTATATATAAACAACTCTGCGACAAGAACAAGCGTTTTCATGTCGACCTGCAATGAGGCGCACATAGAGTATGACCTTGATATTTTGCAGCAGAGCATGTCCTCTCAGGGGTGGAGCGGGGGTCTGCTGATGCACGATCACATCGATTTTTTCGCTGATACCATCTGCGAGCCCAGGGCCCGCATCTCGTGTAGACAGGTTCGGATCGACGACCGAAGAGGCACGCTGGCCTTGGATCGTTGCGAAGTGATGAGGTACATGCGCAGTTCACAGGGCATCAAGCTTACCCCAGAGCTATTGTGCATGAAGGAGCTTGCAGAACATAATGGTGATTGTCTTGTGCAAAACGGCACTTGCAAACGCTACCCGTATGATCTTATGCATGCAGCACTGCAAATGTTCACAAACCGCAGCGGGGTCTGTTTTGTAAGAATACTCTATCGGGTAAAAACAGAGGCTGCACTGACAAACAACTTTGCATGCACCGTGCCTTTTGTTGCCATAAACGGGTCCGCGGTGATGCAAACCGCCTGGAACGGGTGCTGGTGGGAAAGTCTTGTAGACTCGGGGGGCGCTTTTGAGCTTCGAGGCGGCAAGCAGTTCATGTCAATCCTGAGCGAAGAAGAAACAGACGGAAACTATGCGGCCATGATGTCGGCGTTTTGTGATCGGGAAGTCATGAGCTGGGCGTCGTTGCTCATACGTGAATTTCTAACGTTGGGTCGCAGAGACCGTGGCACAAGCTCCAGAGAGGAAATGATATCACTGTTTAATGACATGACGTATGTGGAGTTTTGTCCTATGCATATTCCTATTGCACACATGCACTTGTTTTTGAAAAAGAAAATGCCCCCCAACATGGTACGCTGCATCATGGCCAGAGTCGCTCAAACGGGTGTGTTAGATGTCTTTGAAACAAGGTCCACGGACAAGGTGGAGGCTTTCAAAATCGATCTGCTCATGGCGGCAATTATTGTCAAACTTCTTGAGGTCGAGGCAGACTACAGACCAGACTACAACGGGGAAGACATTGGTACGCGTTTTGATAAGGTCCGCTTGCAGGACAAGGACTTTGAATCATCATTGATTTCCGGCGACGACTGCGAGGGCATGGCGCAGACGTTTGTCTGTTTCGAGTACAGCCTGAAACAAGAGGTTGCCACGCCCGGGTTTGCGGCCCAGTATGCACACGTCGCAAAAATCATGCGAGCGCCAGAAAACATGCGATGGCGCGTGTATATCGCCAGGGGCACTTGTCTGCAATCCTCGAGCGAGCAGAATCACACCTTTGCGGTCGTGCTGCACAAAATGACTGTTGGCAGCCGCATCCACGTGCTGGAAACCGTTAGCTCGCAGGTAGTGGTGCCTTGCGAGCTTGGATCCGATCTCAAACAGTATGTTTCAAACCTGGCGCCTACATCGGCGGTTGTAGATGAGAACCACGCCCAAATCATGTACCAACACGTCTGCGTCCTGGACGAATTCCTGTGCTTTGAGTATGCAAATTTTCGCGGTCAACACCGCCTGCACTTTGGCGCGGCGTGCTTTTTTACGTACCACAAACACTTTGTTGTGTGTAAAACCGACGACGAGAACAGCGCTTTTTCTCTCTTCCGAGACGACTGCGAGGTGCTGCAAGGCATGTCTGGAACCGACACCCGACTCTTGCTCTTGATAACCCAGGAAGCCTACATGTATTATTACAAAGACCTCTTGAACATCGGCCGGGTACTTGGTTCGCGGTGGAAAAGTATCCCCCCGTGCCATCCGCCGCAGGATAGCATTTACCTCGACTTTGACAATGTCACGGCGCTAAACCTGTTTGCTTCTGGTTTGCGAGAAAACAGGGAGTTTTCTGTCGCTGACCTAAAAGAAATGAAAATTGACAACCTCACAGGCAAACACATTTTTTATGACGCCGAGGCAGGCGAATATTACGCGCCTTGCACTGCCTGCGATGTCTCTATCGCAATCGACAACGCGCGTTTTGCTGACATGATGGCATATTTCCAGTTCACCCGCCTGTTTACGCAGCACATACTGAATGCCATGTATCGGGAAAACACAGACGAAAACAGAGCTTGGGTCGACAGGTACTTTGCCATGCACCCAAGGTCTGAAACAGAATTCGACGCTCGGCAAATTCTCGCATTGGTGTGCTTTGTCGGTAACAATCAAGACTCGCAGGCGCGCGCGCACGAGTTGGCACCGTGTAAAATTAACGGCGCGCTGGTGGAAAAGATTGCGTCCAAGCGCCAAACGCTGCGGGAAATATCTCAGAAAATGTCGAGGCTACTGACACTCAGCTCGGCCCGCGCCCCCCGGCACCAGGAGGGTTGTGTAGAATGCATCAACGGCTGCGCGAGTGGCGACATGTGCATGCTGCGGCTGCTTCAAAAGAACATGAAACAGATTCAGCCGTACTTTTGCGGTATTCTTGAAAAGGACCTGGGCCAGAGCACCGGGCGCGTGCTGTCAAAATTGGACGAGCTGCTTTCTGCCTCGGTTCCGTCCCCAGAGCATTACAGGGCGCTCTATCACTCCGTTCAAAACACACTTTCCGTGTTTGACTCATATCTGAATTTCAATAAAAAACGGTAATCCATTTTGCGATACATCGTTGATCGTATATAAAGTAGGCGCGAACACGAGCCTTGAGATTATTGCATGCCGGTGGAAACGGAGAAAAACCCCGTTTTAGGCTCTCAGACCTGTTATGTCTGCCAAAACGACGACCCCGGAAACGAGGTGGCCTTCTGTGGCATTAGGGGCCGGACGCGGTCCATGAGCAATAGAGTGCGAGACTCTCACAACGTTTGTCACGTTTGCCTAACTGAGCAGCTTTCTCGCGGCATGTTTGAGTGTGGCGGCTGTAGGCAACGAATGGACAGTGATTTAGTTTTGCAGGTGCCTCAAGACAGACGCCCTGCAGTTCTGGAGGCCATAGCAAGAGGGATGCAGGCTGTACCTGTGGACTGGAATGAAGAATCCACCATGCAGCTTCTGCAGCACGAGCAAGCCGCAATGGCTGCAGGGGTGAATCCACAAGACTACGTTGACGTGCCAGAAGGAAGGTTGCCGCTGGTCAGTGACGATTCTTTTTGGGGCATGCACGGCGAGACTTGGTGGCAAAATAGAAAACCCAAGAGTCCGTTTGTGATGTTTTATTCTGTACAATTCCTTCACCCCTTGCAGACTCTGCTCTTTCTGGCGATAAGTGGATACCACGAGCAGTTTTTTGCCGCAATTGAATTTTATGAATTCATGGACCTGTATGAGCAGGGGCATAGCATAAGCATGCAAGCAATACAGCAGCACCTGCCCAATATCCTCTATGATGTCATGCAGTTTTCAGATGATTTGCCAGGCATGGACCACTCTGGCAGGATGTTTGTGGTCGATTTTTTGCTGCAATCGTTACAGGTGCCCTTTCACGTACCAATTAACATGAACGAGTCAACCCTGGAGATGGTCATGAGAGAAAAACACGGCCCGCTATACAAGATCCTTGATTTCTGCGAGCAAAACTTTGACAGCTTACTCAATCATAGCAGGGGTGAACAAATTCACTGGCTCAACTTTTCAACCAAGGGCGGCAACACTCTGCTGCATTTGGTCATGACCAGAAAATTTAAATCTGTTCTGCAGTTGGATTGGATGATGATGGAGTGGTACCTACAGGCCGACTCCAAGTATATAGAACGTGTCATGCACGAGATTATGAGATATAATAACCGCGTTTTGCATGAATTGTTGAGCGCTGGAGCTGATAGCCAGCAGTATCACGTGGAGGATTTTGTCAACAAGCGAAACGTTTTAGGTTTTACAGCCCTGGAAGCATTCTTAAACTACGATTCCGCGGTAACATCCATTGACCAGAGAAAAGATGAAGGAACCTCGCTGTGGGAGTGGAAGATCCGGATGAATCGATTGGAAAAAACACTCGACTACTTGCAAGGTGATAACTACACATTTTACTTCGACCTTTCCATGTTACTAGAACACCACATGGACTTTTGCAGTCATATCATGGCGGCCTTTCTCTTCTATGAAAACAGGACAGACTTGGCGTATTCAATCAATCACTATCAAGATATTCTCGTCCTGTTCAACGGTGTCATCAGGAAGCTCATAGACCTATACTTTTATTTCACCACTGATAATCCCGGGCAGCAAAAACCACTGCCTGACGTGGAAATCGACGAATACAAATTATTGGTACTGATGGTGCGCATGCAGGACCTTACGACTGTCAAAAAAATTGTGCAGCAAAACAGGTTTGGTGGCGACATTAATCGCGTGCTACATGTTCGGGATTTCGAGGGAGCCACCGCAGCAAACAGCGTCAACTACTGGGAAACAACGATTTACTACATCGATTCCGAGACAGGGGCAGACATGGAGAACTTCTTGTTCTTGCACGGGGCTTTTATAGACGAACATATGTCTGTCAACTACTTAACCGCATCGCACGAGGGCCTATAAAAGCCCAATCGCATGCAGTCAAAATACGCGCATGCAAACAAGTCTTTTTATGCCTGAAATTTTCCACATGTCGCGACAAGAAATATCGTCCTGGGAAATACACAATCAAATACAAACACAAATGATAGCCAAAACTACGCCACGTAATCACAGCATGATGCACTGGAACTCTGCTTCGTGTCTGAATGGCCAGTGCCCTTTCACGCACGACATCAAAACACCAGATTCAAGCCCTCGTATTTGAGACTTGTGAACAGCTTGGAATTTTTGCACTGCGTCGCATTCTTCGCATGCGCTTCCATTTTGCGCCGCAGAATGTCATTCTTTGCGACAATTTCTTCTATCATCAGAAGCTTGATCTCGCGGTCAAACTGGAACGGCACTCCACAGTCATCAAACACTCTGTCCAAGTCGCCACAAGGAAGACTGCAAACCTTGGCCTGCAACTCTGACCTTGTCGTAAGCATGGACATGTCAATGTTCAAAAAATCCAAGATCTTTTCCAGCATTTCCTTGGAAACGCTGCAGAGCGAAGAAGGCCCACGAGATTTTACACCCGATGCCGAAATGTTGTTGCTGTTCACGTTTTCGTTGGGAAAATTATTGAACGTGGGCACTCTGTTGACGATGTGCACGTCGAAGCGGTTATCCAAACGAATGCCGTCGTACTTGAGATGAGGAAAGAGTTGCGAGTGTTCACCTATACGGCCTTCCACATACATCTTGATTTCCGACAGGATCTGAATATTCCTCGTGTATGCAGACACCAGGCGATTTAACATGGTTTGCATAGAACCATCGGTGTCGATTCCAGCATCGTCCAACAAACGCTGCACGCGGCTGCAGTCGATTTGCGCATGCTCGTTCTTGCGAAATCCAAGTATTTCGTCCTCGATATCCGCACGCGTCGCGACATCCGCGCCTGCAATGTTCAAATACTCGCAGAAAATTTGTAATCCCGAGTCAGGAATGTGCGACAGGATTGTTCGGTACTTTGAAACCTCTAACGACACATCCTGCATGATGTCGCTCATCTTTTCGTAGCAGTAAAGATCGATTTCATCGCCAGGCTGCATGAGCTGAAGTCGTGGTTCGCTGTGGATGTGTCACACTTTGGAATTTTTTAGTTGTTTTTTTTCAAAACGTGTCGTAACTATAGCTGTAAAAGCACCCGCAAAATTTTCTCGAGACATGGTGTAAAAGCGTCTCCAAGAATCACGCCATGAGCTGTAAAAATAAAATAGTATTAATACCGGCAACTTTCACCCCCAGCAGGGTGCTTGCAGCAATCAAAATCAAAAAGATATTTGTCTGGTCGAGTTGTCAGGGCCAGAGCCCTTGATTCAGGGGTCCGGCGTTCGACACCTGCAGTGGTAACTGAAATCCTCAGATCGAGCGTTGGGAAGCATCACTGCAGCTCAAGGGCGAGGTGATGCGCTGACACAAAGGCACCCTGAATATTTTTGCTCAGATCAAGCGCCGGGAAACATCACTGCAGCCCAAAGGCGCCTCGAATCTTTTTGCCGTAAGCTATTAAGTGATTTCTCGCAAGTCAGAAAATATATAAAAACAAAAAGGGCTGCCATTTCAAACATGAAAATTACCCCCTATGTCTATGATTTTTTGCATGTATCTTTTCTATGCTACTTGTCTATGAATACGATAGCGGTGAAACACAATTTCTCGTCCGTGACCGAAACATTTCAATCCATCCCCTTAGAATCTGCTTGTTGCTGCTTCTGCCATGTGTTTATAGTATCCATGTGCGGCAACTCTCCCATAGCATGGCTAGTCGGCTTGGCCGTGATGAAAATAGACGATGAAACATTTGATAGGCACAGAAAATATATGATCCAGTCATACGGCGACGTGTACGAAGAAAACGGGGGGTGGGCAATGGCCTTTGTTGCCTTCCTGTGCTTTCTGCTCCCCTACCTCATACAAGGCATCATTCTTCTCGTGTTTGAGATGTGGGCGCCTGCGGTGGAATTCGGCAGTCAGTACAAACTTCAAAAGAAAATGCGCGTCAAAGCCAGGGAGCTTCCACAAGTTGTTGTTTGGTCAGTGGTGAAGCTTTTTGTGTTTGGATTGCCCTTTGTGGCCTTGGTCATGTCAGTCACTGTTTTTTCTGATGGGATGTATGGGGTGAAGTTGGAAGGAAACATCCCACCATACGCTGAGACTGCTACAATGCTCGTCGGCCATCTTTTAATCTTTGAAATCTTATTTTACTATGTGCATCGTTTGCTGCACACAAAATATTTGTACAAGCGCGTCCATCATGTCCATCACGAATATTCCGCGCCATTTGCACTGGCAGCCATACACTGTCACTGGTTGGAGCTCTTAATCGGGGACCTGCTTCCTGTCTGCGCTGGGTTTGTCTTGTTGAGACCTCATATTTCTTTTGTCTACATCTGGATATGTTCGACGGCCCTGGGCACCGGGTCACATCACAGTGGTTACTCGTGGCCTTTCAAGGCTGCCAACGATCACCAGCCAAAATTTCACGATGATCACCACCGCCTTTACACCAAGAATTTCGGCATGTTGTCGATAATGGACGTTTTGCACCAAACGGCGCATTTCTGATGAAAGAGGCCATGCGTTTCTTTTTTTACAATCACGGTGTTTATTTTTTGTTTTTATTTTCATCGATTTCAAACCCAAGTACAAAAATGTCCGTCACGTCGCTTGCGCCAAGAAACAGCAACCCACTGACCTCCGCCACGCATGCTATCGTCCATATCTCTCCGCGCTCTTCGATGTCAGAGTATATCATGAAAAGTGACGCAAAGATCAAGATGGAGATGGAGCTGATGATCAGCAATAGTGTCTTCAGGTGTACATTGTAAATCAAACATTGGTAGGAGTCTCTCACCACCACGTGATACAAATACAGTGAAAATATCGTCATAAAGGTAAAGATGTAGTGCCAGGTACCCTGTATCTTATCATATCGCGTGACAATAAACAATGAAATTTGTGCCACAATTAATAGAATGAACATGCCTTTCTTTTCCTCCGTCCGCAGGCTCTTGTTGATGAACACGCGATACTGCCTAAAAGCAAAAAAAACGGTTAGTGGGATCGTCAGGTAGATGGTAACGATGGCATTGTATTTCTTGAAAGTGTGGCTAACAGTAGTAACTTGGTTTGCAGTCTCTCGCTCTAAATCTGGTATGAGCATGTGGATGAATGGGATCCAAGTTATCCATGCAGCGAAGCAGGCGGCCGAAAAAGCGCCGGATATGAACAGACAGCGCTCATATAGCACTAACGCCTCTCTCTTCTTTGCGGTTTCTTCATCTTGGTCGGGACTGGGAATCGGTTTGTAAGAAGGCTGCCGTTCTTGCATCCAGGAGTACGCAGGAAGACGCGCATAAACATTTTCTGTGGTGCAGAGTTAGCTTTTATTCACATTCTTTCGATTGTACACTACTAGACATACCCATTCTGTTCTTTTTGACCACCTGGCATATATATATGCAAACTTTCAGACATAACACTCGCAGCGGGGTTTATTTGCATGCGTCCATGGGTAATGTTTTTGCGGTTCAGCAGGAAACACGGATCATGAAACTCAAAAAAATCATCAAATCACTCGAAAGACACAGGCGCGCAATTACTTACAAGGCCACTAGAGTAAACAGAGAACTCAACATGATAGAGACAAAGCTACGCTCGCACATCATGAAGACATCGTCAGAAAAGGCTAAAAAACGGACAAACGGCCGGCTATATGATTCGTCGACACAGGTAACGCCCGAACCTGCCACTGTCAAGGGCGCAGCAATTAACTTGTTCTTTTCAAAAGCTTGCACAGGAGATCATTTTCAAACGGGGCCAAGCACAAGACCTTAATGACATTCTTGCCAAGATAAATTCCATGCAAGAGACGGTGAGTCTGCGCAAACGCCTCCTGCCAGTGAGACCAAACTGATGTTTGCGGTGGCAGGTTACACGTGTCTATCTGTGCATCCATAAACGTCAGATACTAGGGGGCATCTCCCGTGGTATTCAGAAAATAGACATTGCAGACATGGAGCGCTCTGCAAAGGAGAGCACAGACACGCTCGAGCACCAAGTCCTCTTTGATAACGTCAACAAAGTTCGGAAGTTGAACATATCGGTTAGTTTTTCTTGTTGCGAGTCTACCGCGTCTACCAAATACTGATTCTTTTGTCAGGCGGATACCACCATTAATGCACTACAAGAAGGCGACGAGAAAAAGCAAGATCAACACCAGGTTCGCATAACTGCGTGATGCATTGTTGTGAACATTTCAGTTTCTAACATGAATTTTCAGGAGAGTGCAAGTTTGGAGTTAGAAAGCGTCTTAAAGGAATTTGAGGACGAGCACACTGTAACTATGCAGAATACACTGAAACAGCAAGAAATGAGAGTGGCGAAAATCAAGAACGCTTTAGCAAATCAGCAGCAGTCCCTGCACGGGTAAAGGGCGCGACTTATATACTTTCATGTCAGGTTCGACGCAAAAGTAAACCCATACTAGTGTTTTGTTAGCATTTATTCAACAGCACAGCATCAAAATCATGCAAACCTTCAACTTTTGTCTTCTGCGGCTTGCGTTTTCGCTGGAACAATACCGTTTTGTTGCAGCCATTCAGTGATTGAGAGTTTCAAATTCTTGTTCTCTATAATCGTATTGCCCATTCTGAGGTTTGTCTTTGGGCTTTTGTATTCGGGCTTCACTGAGGCAAGCCATTTGACAATTGCCGAGCGTTCGTAACTAAATCCGTCCTGCGCCACGAATGGTCTTTGCATCAGGTCTAATGTGATTGGGCATACAAACTCTGCAGGGACGTCGTTCCCGTCCAGCTTGCCCAGTACTTGCTCCCACGACACATGGTCTTCGTCTACGAATTCCGACGATTCGTTTAGTTCTTCCTTGTAGTGAGTGCTTTCTTCTGTACTGTTTGTATCCTCAGTTTGCATGCCATCAAAAATATCATGTGTTCTCATAATCAAATCAAACGGTCTCATTTCAAACCCCGTGGTACGGTCAAACGCCCACTGTGCGCCAACTCCCACAAAAGGAAGAACCCCATGTCTTCTTTCTCTGTGCAGAAACAGTTCATCACTCGGAATGCCCAGTTCTGAAACTCCGTGCAAGGAGGGAATCGGGCCTTCCATATTCGAGAGTCTGAAAAAGGGAGGCGGTCGAGAGCCTTGAGTAACCACAACTATGGAGCGTTGTGAGTTGCCCGCATCTTGTGTCTGGGCACGATCGGCCATGAATGCACAGAACTGAATCAACGTCAAATCCTATTTATATACAAACACTCCTTGTCTCCCATTGCCATCTGTTCCGATCACCCAATTTAATGAGTCAAGCAGTAAAATACAAAACCATATTTAATGGCTCAAACAAACTAAGAGACATGTGGGATTGCGTGTCTAATAACCGGATAAGTCGCCGCATTTCTCACCGAGTAAATTTTCAAGTGAGTCGTCGTAGATTGCATCTGGATTTCCATTTACTTGCGCGTCGTCGTAGCGAGATACATCCTCTTGAGTCATAAGCGGAGTCATAAGAAAACAATTATGCATACCATTTCGCTGCATTTCCGGGGTGCCGGCGTTGGACAATGAATTGAAGTCAAGCAACGAGAAAGGGTCCTGAACATCAGTAGACAAATTTCCTGTTGAAAAATGGTCGTGTTTCTTGTTTTGATGGGAGAGCTCAAACAAAGAGGAAGAGTCCTGAACATCAGCAGAAAATGTTCCTGGTGAAAGAAGGTCTTGTTTCTTGTTTTGACGGGAGAGCTCATTTTCCAATTTCTTGTTTTTCTTCTTGAGCTTGGTTACTTCGAGCTTGAGCGCTTCTTCACGCTTGAGGGACAAAGTCAAACCCTCTTCCGCCTTGGCGTTTTTCTTCTCAAGAAATTTTATCCGTTTGGCACAATTACTGTCAGCAGACACGGAAGATTCTTGAATGTGCTTGCGCGACGCCATCAACTCATCTTGCATGCACACAATCGTTCCCTTACTAATATTGAAGCAAGTGCGGGTCAAAGACTCAGCTTCTTGAAGCAACCCCACAACCTCAGTCTTGACCTTGCGATGAAGATTCAATTCATCCTCCATGCGCTCCGAATTTTTCAGAACGCCGAGAAGCCGGTCCGAAAAGCCCTTGACGTCATCGCATATCTCGCTCGTGATCTGAGAAGCGGGTTTTTCCAAGAGTGGCATCTGCACATCCATCATTTTCTTTTGAGTTCAAGTGCAGTGCGTTACTACATGCAATCGCGCGAGCTGCCACTTGTTCTTTTGTTGCTCATGCCAACTCATAGAACTTCTCAGCGCACGCCCTCTGCATCCCACGGACACAGCGGGTCGCTCAGCGCATGCGCGCCGC
>CERI01111368.1_pt1 | contig 12433 bp, 2 predicted proteins | sample 350261 | NCBI WGS metagenome assembly CERI01 (sample SAMEA2620979, study PRJEB7988) | marine metagenome | isolation source: saline water (ENVO:00002010), including
TTTTTTAATATTTTTTAATATTTTTTAATCTTTTTTAATCTTTTTATCTTATATATTTTGTCCTATTTAAAAGTAATGATGAATATAAAAAACACATATGTAATATAGAATGAATAATATTACTATTATAATACATTGATGGTATATAAAGCAGTCCTGAAAAAATAAAAAATGATAGGAATTTTAAATTCTTCTTATGATATAAAAAATAATTTAGATATACATAAATTGTGCCTAACCTTATACAAGTTCTATCTAATATTTGTCCATATTTATACAAATTATGATGATATGTAATAGAAGTAATTGAACTAATTATATACAAAATAAGTAAATCCCATTTTTTATATATATACGTATCTATTATACCAATTGGTAATATTAACGAGGTTATTTTTAAACACCACTTTTCTATTTGTCTTTTATTTATTTGTCTTTTATTTATTTTAAAATAATTAATTAGTTTTTTAAAATAGAGTATATCTTCACCATTAAATATTGATTCGTTTAAACGGATATAACCCATTAATTATCTATAGTTAAATATTTTTAAATAAATCTATATAAAATAAATATATCTAATATTAATAATGGGTGATTTAGTTTTTAATGACGCAGATAAAGTTAATTTACTTTTTAAAAAAACGGTGGGTTTTGCCAGTACACAATCCACATTACAATTTAATAATGAATCACTAAAAAGTTTTAATATTGTTTTTCCAGATCATGTATGGTCGGAAATAGATAATGTTCCCTTAGTTCCACCATCTGGTATGACTAATGGACAAATTCATAATGGTGTATTAAAATACTTTGATAAACTACAATTAGAAGTTGTTCCTGGATCTGGTGATAAAGCTTATCGTCATGATGATTTAGTTAATATTATGCCATTCTCATATGGAGATTATGTTAATCGTGTTCAATTATTTACATCCGCTAATGCCCCTCTACAGTTTGGTAATAATGGTGGTGATTGGATTATTGACCCAGCTGCTGGTCTATTAACATTTCATAGTTATGATAAAGTAAGTAATTTAGTGGATAATACCAAATTGCCCAAAATATCATTTTATAAATATGTTGGAACGATTGGTATTGGTGGAAATTCTAATACTAATGGAACTTTTAATAATTTAACAATCGCATCATCTTTATCTGTTACAAATAATTCAACATTAAATGGTAGTCTAACTGTAAATGGATCATCCACTTTTAATAATACTGTAAGTGTCAGTGGATCAAATAATTTGGATGTAGGTGGTAATGCGGATGTAGGTGGTAATGCCGATATTGTAGGAACATTAAATGTTGGTGGTAATAGCACATTTGTTGATGTAGATCTTGATAAAATATATACAAATCAAATAAATTATAAAAATACCAGTTATACATTAGATTATAACACTGGAGAGGGCCAATTACTATTTGATTTAGATACTTCTGGTATATTAATGAGAGTAGGATCAACTGATTCATTTAAAATACATCCCACTAATGGCCATATATCTATGTTTACAAATGATGATGAATATGAATTAAATGTTTTAGGCACTATTATGGCAACACATGTATTGACCAATTCTGATGAACGAATTAAAGAAAAAATAAATAATATAGATACATATGAATGCCTGGAAAATTTAAATAAAATAAAATTAAAAACCTTCTATTATAAAAATTTTTGGGAAAGAAATAGTAGAATTAAACATAACATTAATATAGGGGTAATAGCACAAGAATTAAAAGAACATTTTCCAGAAATGGTATCTGTTCGTAAAAATAATGTCATTGTGAAAGATAATGATGGAACACAAATAGTTATAGAGAATTTCCATGATGTTGACTGGGAACAAATATATAAATTATCTATAGGAGCTATTCAAGAATTAGATAAAAGATTAAATAATATTATATCTGATAATCTAAGATTGTCTAATGAAATTGATATTATCAATCAAATGGAATTAAATAATGCTGATAGCAATAATGCTGATAGCAATAATGCTGATAGCAATAATACTGATAGCAATAATGCTGATATTATAGAGTATATAGATACTAAATTAGATGATCTAAATGGTAAAATAGAAAATAATATATTGACTATATGTAATGAATTCTATGATAATATTAATACAAAAATATTTAGTCTTGAAAATAAATTAATGAAAAAATTAATTAAACATAGTATGGCTTTTAAAACGGATAGTGATACTGATACTGATTCACCAGATAGTAATGGTGATAGTGACAACTATTTTAATAATATTTCTAAAGATATATTTAACGAATTAGTTGATATGAATAAATCATATATACAAAAACAAGATGAAAAAATTAATATATTAGGAACACAATGTGAAGACCTTTTACAACAGAATTTAATATATCGCGAAGAAATAGATAAACTAAATGAACGACTAAATCAAATGGAACAAACCATTATAAGTAATAGAGATAAAGATAATGGATTTATAAAATGGATAAGTGGTATTTTTTTTAAATAATAAACCATAAATAGAATAAATTATTTGTATGCTAAACTTTTATAAATAATTTATGTCTTTATTATATATATGTCTGGATTAAAAACAGGAAACTTTAAAGATTTAACTATAAATAGTAACTTACTTATAGGAAATACAATAGAATTTGGAATTAATACAGATGTAACCATTAAAAGAGACAATAATAATAACCTTATTTTTAATGATTCCACATTTCAAAATAAAACCATATTGGAAATGATTAATACTGTTAATGATAATGTCACGCATTATGATGCTATTAATAAAAAAATTACTATAGGCAGTGATTCAAATATTCAATTTGATATTAGTGGTAATGATAATGTCTTTAGTATTGATCAAAATACAATTAATATAGGCAATAACCTTTATAAACAAACTATTGGATTCTATAATAAAGAAAAATATACTTTAAATGTCAGTGGTATTGATAATGGTATCATATTTAAAGAAGACAATACTATTTCTTCCCATATTACTACTGGATATACAAATTCACATAATAAACAATTTAGTGAAAGCTATCTAAAATTAGGAACCATTTCTGATAATAATGGCACTTTACAAAATGATATCATTGTAAGAGGTGGGCGGGTTGGTATTGGTCTGGAAAACCCCAATTATAAATTATCTGTTGATGGTAATATATCATTACATGGTAACCAACGATCTATTTACTGGGAAGGCACACCATTATCTATTAAAAATATTAATAATGAGATGTTCCTTTTTGATAGTAAACATCCATCAGGTGTATCTATTGAAGCCCTTCAAAAAGCTTTTATGGATATTTCTGTTCTTAATGATGATCTATTTCAACATTTCTCTATTACATCTAATCAAGAATTCCTTATTAAAGGAGAAACACCAATATTTGATACAAGTAAATCACTCTTAAAAATAGACGCAACACATACTGAAATCATATCTGATATAACCAGTCGTGGTAATTTTAAAATGACACCCGATGATATTAACTATTCTATGATTGAAACATCTGGCAATGATCTATTTTTAACATCCAGCGCTTTACCAGAAGGTTTCTATCTAAAAGATATTGGCGACCTCCCTAAAGGCCGTTTTACAGATAGAAATAGCCAATTATATGTTATTGGCGATTCAAGTGGTATTAGCTATTTTATGAATAATGTTATATCTGATGAAAATAAAAAATATGAAATTGATGGTTCTGGTGTTCACACCTTTTATAATGCCATCCAATTTAATAATTCACAAATTAGTATTGACGATAAAAATAATACTCTTGAAATTGTAGGTAATAGCGAAGGTGTAAAAATTGGAGTTCCTAATGATAGTGATGCTATTAATGTAGACAAGGATGGTAATACAAGTATTAATAGTCTTTCTATGAGAACACGTTTAACATTTTTAGGTGGTAGTGCCTCTCTTTCTAATGTAGGACAAAAATTAATTATTGATTCAGATGATCTTGGTATGACAATTGGTAAACATAAGACATTAGCTATGGATGGATTTGGACAATTAGATATTAGTGGTGCCAAAAATATAGTATTCCGTAATACTAATAGTGGTATATTCCATAATAATACCACACGTGAAATAAGACACAAAAATGATCTGGGTGGTATATTCTTTGATGGTCTTAATCATAATGATATAATCAAATTAGATTATATTGATAGACTATTCCTTAATCGTGTTGATAAAATTAATTTATTAACTATGAATGGTAGTATTAGTAGCTTAGCCGATAAAATTAGTATTACTGCTGATAAAATTAGCATATCTAATCTTTCAGATTTATCACTATATGGAAATAATCTAACAATGACAAGTGATAGTAGTGGTGTTAAAATAAATGGCACTAATGGTAATATATATCATATAGACGAAAATGATGAATTATATATTAATCGTATCAATAAATTGAATTTTTATAATACTGGATTTACAATTGTTGATAGTGGAAATAAAGTATCCTTTAATAGTGGCGGTAATAATGATCTACTATCTTTTAATAGTGATGGAGAAATAGGTATAAGTGGATTAAAAGAATTAAAATTGGCAAATAGTGATGTCCATCTATATGTAGATAATAATGGATTTAATATAGAAGGTGATATAAGTGGTATTAATATAGGTGTTGGAAATAAAAAGGTATTATTTGTTGATAAGAATGGTAGTGATTATAATAGTAGGATGACTGATATTTCAAATCTTGATTTTAAAAATGGTTTCACTTTTATGGATAAACCAAATGGATTTGATATTAGAGATGCCAGTGGTAATAAATATATCTTATTAGACAATAGTCATAATAATTTAATACTGGAAAATACAAGCGCTATTAAATTTAGCGATAATAATGGTATTGGACAAATACTCCGAGAAGATGGTAACCTTGTAATGGAAGGAGACGTTAGTGGAACACTTATTAGAACCAACAATAAAAAAATGGGATTATATTTTGATAATAGTCTAAATAAAATAAGGATTAATACCGATATGGTCAATAATATAATAGATGTTAGCCAAAATATGATTGATATTAACTATATCAATAAGATGAAATTTAATGATAGTAATGCTTTTATACACGTAGATACAAGTAATAATCAATTAGTCCTAAATGGTGATATATCTGGTGTCCGTATTGATGTATTAGGTATGCGTGCTGCTCTTGCTATTGATAGTTCTGGTGTTGTTAATATGCCCACTTTCCAATTGGACAAATTTAGTGAAGTAGCACTTGTTAATACAGAAAGTCGCTATTTTGCCGATTACCCACGTAAAGTAAGTTCCATAATTGGCGATGAAGAGGGTTTTAGTATTAATCAGGGTGGTGTTGTTGACTTATTACGAACAGATAGTCTTGGACAAATATCCATTAACCATACCAAAGGTATCTATTTTGATGGATCAGCCAATATTATGAAACCAGATAATTACCTTACCCTAATGGGAGACGTATCTGGTATCGCTTTCAGGGTTCCATATGCTGATAGTAGTGGTGTATATATTAATGAACAGGGCAGACTTGTCATTGATGGTGATTTTGAATTTAATAAAAATGTATTCCGTAATGGTCAAGAATGGCCTGGACTTTCTAATTTTTGGTTATTAAATGATGTAGATGACCTATATTATAAAAATACAGGTAATGTTGGTATTGGTGAATTAGACCCTAAATGGACTATGGATATATCTGGTGACCTTCATTTTAATGGTAAACTATATCATAATGAAGAACACTCACAAATTCATTGGGAATGTGGAAATATAGGTATACATAGAGCTAATCCCTATAAACCATTTGATATTTGTGGTAATATGGGTATAACTGGAACTATTTTAGGAGATCGCGATTGTAGAAGAGATACTATGTTAGATCTTTCGGACAATGAAATAGTATTAAAAACACATAAAACAGGTATTATATTTGATAATGAAGATTATACATTAAAGGTTGGTAATTATGATATGATTAATATACAACGTGGTAGTAGTAATAAGATCACATTTAACCGATTATTACAAGATGTTGATTTTATTGTAGATACAAGTGGAATACAAAATAGTCTTGTTGTAAGAGGAAATACTGGACGTATAGGTGTTAATACATATAATCCTCATGTCCAATTTGATATTTCTGGTATTGACGCTATGCGTATACCAGTAGGTAATACAGGCCAACGCCCAGTTACAAGTGATATGAGTGGTATGATACGTTATAATAATGACATTGGATCATATGAAGGATACACTAATAATCAATGGAAAGATATAGTTGGTAACATAGATGTAGATAGAGATACTTATATATCTGTTGAAACTAATCCTGGAGCAGATAATGACCAGATCAATATGTATACGAGTGGAATTAAACGTATGGAGATTGACGCAAGTGGTAATTTTGGTCTTATAGCAACTGAAAAGACAATTATGACGAGTCAAAAATTCGGTCTTAATGTAGCTGATCCACAATTTGTATTTGATCTATCTGGAACATCACAAATAGTTGGCGATACACTCAGTATATATAATAAGAATAGTGGTAATGGTAAAACTACTGTAATTAGTGATATGACCGAAATTAGTGGTAATATATTAATACATGGTGGTAATGTGGATATAAGTCATAATGCTACTATTGGTTACCGTGAAGTAGATGTTACAATTGAAGATGATGTTAATAACCTATTAGCTGAAGGAGTAATTAATGGTGATATTATTGTATATCGTGGAACAACAGCCAGATTCCATATATCTTCTCCTGGAGAAGCAATTTGGATTAAAACAATACAAACAGCTGGAACAATGGATACATATAGTGGTGGTTTAGATACAAATGGTGTAGAAATAGGAACAATTACATTTGAAGTTCCAATGAGTCTAAATTATAATCTATTCTATGTCAATGAAGATAATATAAGTAAGAGTGGTAGAATCTTAGTAAGAGATAATATAACACGTATATATGGTGCGCTAAGTATTGGTAATCATACACCAACCCAACCATTTGATTTAGAGAAAAATATGAAAGTGGGTGGTAATTTCTATACAATGGGTAAATTATTAATTGGCACAGAAACAGATGTTATTAATAAATTCCATATAAAAGATAGTTTTTCAAATAAGATGAGTTTTATGGGATTTGAATTTGATGGTAATGTAGTGGATGGAGAATATATTAATATATTTGAATTATCGCAAAAAGGAACAGCAAATGCACTTTATCCACGTGTTCAAATGCGTGCTAAATATAATTCTGCGGATGATATAGGTAATAGTAGTGGTTGGGGTTATCAATACTATGTTGGTATGGGTAAAGATACTGATAATACAGACTTAGCTACTGGAGGTGGACGCTTAGCATTGGATATTGATGGTGGTGCGCGTGTAACTATACCTGAAGGAAGTCTTAAATTAGGTCCACAAAATGATAATTGTATTACGCGTATAAGTGTTGGACACCATGATAGTGATCCATTTATGAGTAGTGTAAAGGATGAAGATAGTAATGTATTTGAGATAGCACGTAATGGTTGGGGTTTTGTTCATAGAACTGATGGTAAACTATATATTGCTGCTAAGGTAAACTATGATAAAAAATATCCTCTTGTCTTAGATGCTATTAATAATAAGATGGGTCTTAATAACCATCTTCCAGATGTAACATTTGATATATCTGGTATTGATGCTATTAGAATTCCAGTTGGTAATACATTACAACGACCAACCACATTTGATAATAATGGTTTAATTCGTTATAATCAAGAATATAAAACATATGAAGGTTACCGCGAAGGACAATGGGCAAGTATAGTTGGTGTTATTGATTTTGATAATGATACAAAAATAACAGCAGATACACTTGATCACGATGATGAAGACAAATTAAGGTTTTATACAGCTGCCACACATAGGGCTATAATTGATAATAGTGGTAATTTTGGTATTAAAACGGAACACCCACAAGTTATATTTGATATTAATGATACTGGTGCTATTCGTTTACCAATTGGAACAGATGCCCAGCAACCCAGTGTATCTAATATGAATGGCCTTATTAGATATAACACTGAAAAGAAAAATTATGAATGTTACCGCGAAGGACAATGGTGTATTATGTTAGGTGTCATTGATGTCGATCAGGATACAGGTATCACAGCAGATACCGTAGAAAATGGTGACGAAGACTATTTAAGATTCTATACTGCTGGCAATGAACTTATGACAATGAATCCTACAGGAAAGACTGGTTTAGGTCAATTAGATCCTAAATTATCCCTTGATATAAGTAATACTGATGGTATACGATTACCAATAGGAACAACAGCACAACGACCCACAACTGGTGCCGATGATACTGGTATTATCAGATACAATACAGAAAATAAGAATTATGAATGTTATCGAGAGGGACAATGGTGTATTATGGTGGGATTAATTGATGCTGATCAAGATACAGGTATCACTGCTGATACAGTAGAAAATGGTGATGAAGACTATCTAAGATTCTACACATCTGGAAATGAACTTATGACTATGAATCCTACAGGAAAGACTGGGTTAGGTCAATTAGATCCAAAATTATCACTTGATATAAGTAATACAGATGGTATACGGTTACCAATAGGAACAACAGCACAACGACCTACAACTGGTGCGGATGATACTGGTATTATTCGTTACAATACAGAAAATAAGAATTATGAATGCTATAGAGAAGGACAATGGTGTATTATGGTGGGATTAATTGATGCTGATCAGGATACAGGTATAACTGCGGATACTGCTGAAAATGATGATGAAGACTATCTAAGATTCTATACGGCGGGTAATGAGATAATTACAATAAACGCAAATGGAAAAACTGGTTTTAACCAATTAGCACCTGAACTATCTCTTGATATAAGTAATACTGATGGTGTGCGTATACCAGTAGGAACAACTGCTCAGCGTCCTACAACAACTGCGGGTGATGTTGGTATTATTCGTTATAATACCGAATTAAAATCATATGAAGGTTATACATCTGCTAATGTATGGGCTGGATTAGGAGGCGTAATAGATGCTGATCAAGATACAAAGATTACGGCAGATACTATTAATGTTGATGATGAAGACACATTAAGGTTTTATACAAAGGGTATACAACATATGACATTAGATAATAGTGGTAATATAGGTGTTCATAATCCAGATGCTCAAGTTATTTTAGATATAAGTAGTAATGATGGTATACGTATTCCAGTGGGAACAACTGCTGAGAGACCAACCACTACGAATGATTTAGGTATTATTCGTTATAATAGTGACCTGTCTACATATGAAGGGTTTAGTAGTGGTGTATGGGCTGGATTAGGAGGTGTCATTGATGCTGACCAAGATACAAAAATTACAGCAGAAACAAATGTAAATGATGAAGATACATTAAGATTCTTTACAGAAGGGACTGAAGTGGTTACAATAACAAATAATGGTAATGTTGGTGTGGGTATTAATACACCAGAGGTATCAATGGATATAGTTAAAACAGATGGTATTCGTATTCCAGTGGGAACAAGTGCTCAGAGACCAACTGCTACAGATAATACAGGTATATTAAGATATAATAGTGATTTATCAACATATGAAGGTTATGGTTCAGGTATATGGTCTGGATTAGGTGGTGTAATAGATGGTGATCAAGATACATATATATCAGCAGACGATACTGGTAAAAATGATACTGATCAACTCTTATTTTATACTGCTGGTTCAGAACGTATGAAAATATCTAATTTAGGTGTAATTACATCAGGAAGTAATATAGGGACAACTGGTTATATTGGTGCTGGTAAAACAAATCCACAATTTACACTGGATGTAGCAGGAGATATTAACTTTTCAGGTTCCCTACTAAAAGATGGAGCTGCTTATGGTGGCGGAGGAGGTGGTGGGACCACGGAAGAATCAAAGGTAAGTGTATGGGAAAAAATGGAAAGTAAAGATATAGCCGCCCCTTTATCTAATTTATCATTTTCTACAACTGCATATGCCTATAATAATTATTGTTTTATGTTTGAAGGGGTTACATTTTCTGGAACTGGTAATGATAGATTTGAGTTTTCGTGTTCTACATCATCTGGATCATTAACGGGAGCTATCCAGTATGCTTATATATTTAATCAAACAGATGGAACAACTAATGTGGCTTATGCTAATACAGAGGATACAGGAACATTGGGAACATTTATCCAGAATGGTAATCAAATAAATGGTGAAATGCGTATTAATAATTTTGGTGGTTATCAAAATAGTGGCGATAAATACATCTCTTATGAATTTAACACACAAACTAAAAACAGCACCGATTTTGTAGGTTATACTGGTGGGGGTGTTATTAATACAACGAATAAGATTACAAGTTTTTCATTTAATTTTGAAAATAATAATATATCTGCTGGTAAGATTACGTTGTATGCCATTAAAAATAATGATGTAGCTTATGGTGATGTATGGCGCAAAATGAAAAATATCTCTGTTTCAAGTCTAATTACAGAAATGGAATTTCCATTAGATAGTCTATATCAGAACTATGTTCTTGTAATGGATTCCATTACACATGATGGTAGTAATACAAATGAATTTGACCTTATATGTGTTACAGAGGATGGTGAAATAACCAGCACTGATTATCAATATACAATAAATGAATATAAGAGTAGTGGTAGTTCAGTATCATATTTTGCTAATAGTGAAGTGAATATACCATTAGGTAAAGAGGTTAAGAGTGGAAATATGATAAGTGGGACATTAAATATAAATAATAAGAATGGAACGACAGGTGGGGATATGTATACGACATTTGATTTATCTACACAGACTAAATTGGCAACTCATTTTTCAGGTATGAAAGGCAGTGGTTTAGTGAATCAAACAAAGAATTTATTAAGTATTAAATTAAGATTTAGTGGAGGGGCTAATATAACTGGCGGTGTAGCTACATTATATGCTATTAAAAAGGATAATCCTATAGTTGGTCAATGGGATATAAGTGGTAGTGATATAGGATATACTTTAGGTAAAGTAGGTATTGGCACAGACGCTCCGGATAGTCAAATACATATTAAGGGTAATAGTGGTTTAGATGCTGGAAGAGGTAAAATAAAGATACAGGATATTTCTGCTACAGCTGGTGATAAGAATCCAACAGTGTCATTTTGGAATAGTGATAATATGCAGAATGAGATAGTAAGTAATGATTCGGATGGTCTATTATTTAAAAAATCAGATGGAACAAACGGTATGGTTATGGATACAGGTGGTAATGTAGGTATAGGGACGACTACACCTGAAACTTTATTACATATTAAAAATGATACAGCTAAAACAGTAGAAAATACTATAGAAAATCAGCTGGTACTACAAGGTCGTTCATTTAATGCTGGTGGTACAGGTCAATCTATTTTATTTAAAAATAGTTGGAGTAATGGGAGTGGTCATTTTGGAGAATGGAAGTTAGGCAGTATTGCTGGTATTCATAATGGAGCAGAATGGGGTGGTGGATTAGTTTTTTCTACTACCTTAAGTTCATCAACAATAACGACTGAACCAACTGAACGTATGAGAATTTCTAATAATGGTTATGTAGGTATTGGGACAACTAATCCTACTTATCCATTATTTGTAAGTTCATCGGTTGGCAATAACCCTGGCAGCCATTATGTTTTGGTTCCAAATTGGACATATTCAGGGTATGATTCACATGGCCAAAATGCGTACTGGACTAATACAAATATATCTACAAATGGACCACAAATATCTATTGCTGGAGGGTCTGGTATATTAGCAAGTTATTTTTTACAAGGCTCTGATATGAGAATTAAAACTGAAGTAGAAATAGTAAATGATAATAAAGCATTAAATCAAATAAACGCTATTGAATGCAAAGAGTATCATTATAAAGATCCATTTAGAAGGAAAGAAATGAAAACTATTGGATTTATTGCCCAGGAAGTTAAAGAAGTTCTTCCTAATGCTGTTGGAATACAAAACCAATATATTCCTGATGAATTAAGATTAATACAAAATCCTGTTTGTGAAAAAATTACTATAGACAATAATGAACAATGGAAATTGACAATTGATGATTTAGACTTAAGTGGTAATAATACAGGTAATTGTAGATTTTATGTATCAAATGATCCAAGCGGTAATGATGAAGTTATGTTAGAAATAATGGTAGAAGATGATAAAAAATCATTTATATTTGAACAAAAATATAATAATATATTTATTTGGGGGAAAGAAGTTAATGATTTTCATATATTAGATAAAAATATGATATTTGCCATACACCATAGTGCTATACAGGAACTAAGTAGGAGAAATGACGCTAAAACAGAAAGGATAAACGTATTAGAAGAAAATAA
>CERI01117582.1_pt1 | contig 12417 bp, 13 predicted proteins | sample 350261 | NCBI WGS metagenome assembly CERI01 (sample SAMEA2620979, study PRJEB7988) | marine metagenome | isolation source: saline water (ENVO:00002010), including
CTTTCTACTACTTCCTACCCAGGAGATTGTAAATGTAACACTTGTGAATATGGTAGTAAAGAAAAACCATGTATTAGACCATTAACATGTAGGCAAAGCGTATGTTATCCACCGTGTTATCAATTATCTTGTGATCAAATTATAAATAAACAAGCTTTATTACAAAGAAAAATTTGGTTTAGACAAAGGGCTCAGAGTTCTGAGTATGTAATGAATTTAAGTAGTTTAACAGTTACAGGAAATAAAAATTGTAATAATAAAAATAATAATTTACCCAAAAAAAAATATAATTATTTAAATTGGAATCAAAGTAGCGATAGAGCAGTACCCAGTATATCCACTAATTTTATTCCTAGAAATAAAACTTCAAATAGACCTGGAGGAACCTCATCAGCAGGAAAAGGAGTAGATATTAAACACAATTCTTATGCTAGATATTTAGCTCGTAAAAAATCAGCAAATCTTTCTACTAACACCAATTTTATTGAACCTCCTTGTCAAAAATATTTTAATAATAAATCCGAAATAGCATGGAATAATTGTCATTTACAACCTTTAGCAGGAAATAAATGGTTTGAGATAGGATTAGTAAAAAATTGTAATAAATTAAATTGTTGTAAAGGAAAACTAAAGTGTAGTGAGAAAGACTGTAAAAATTAAATATTACTTTATATTAAAATGTTTATGAATTTTTGTTCTACGAATTCAGCACAATTTAAACCTAAACGAAAGACTCATATGTCAAATACTAATTTTATAACAAAATCTAGAGTAAATAATTTCCGAAAAGTTAACATGAGCATTAGCGATCTTAAAAAAGCAAAAACTTCTTGTGGATCCTGTGGAAAATAATAAATTACAAAATTGATTTAAATTTAAATAGATATTTAAATTAATTAGGTATGACTTCGCGAAAAGATCAACTTATCAAAATTCAATCAGAAGGCTTAGAACTATTTATTAAAAAAAATAAAGATTATGGTGATGCATTTGCAAATTCAGGGTCTATAGGAGTCCTGGTACGAATTGGAGATAAAATTTCCAGATTGCAAAATATAACTAAAAACTCCATAAATTTAGTGTCCGATGAAAGTTGTAGGGACACGCTAATAGATTTACATAATTATGCTGCAATGGCAATAATGTTATTAGATGAAAATAATGAAACAACAAAAAATAAAGAAGAAGAAATTAAAGAAGATGAAAAATCAAAAGATTATTTTCCTTCTGTAACAATACCAATTCAGAATATTTGGTGGGAAGAAAGTAAAACTGATTCAAATATAAGTTATAAAGTTACTAAATATCAAGATGGTAATTATAATTGTACATGTCTTGGATTTAAATATAGAGGATGGTGTAACCATTTAGAAAAGTATAAAAATTATCTATAAACTTAAAAAAATCGTAATATAAGTTATATTATGGAATTAAATAATTTAAATTTAGATTTATCATCTTATACAAATAATGATTTATTAAATCTTTTTTCATTAAGCAATATATTGCATAATAATAATTTTAATGAACAACTTATAACTAATAAAAATAATTTAAAAAATCAAATTCAAAAAAGAGACGATTTTAAAAAAACTTATAAAGATAAAATAAATTCTTTTATAGACGCTGCTTCAAAAAAATTAATTAATGAAAATATGAAAAATACCAATTCAACTTCTCATGAAGGAACATGGTCTCAATCACAAAATCCTATAATACAGGTTGGATCTCATATTGTTCAGGAGGATGCAAATAGAATAATTGGAAAAACAGCAAGTATATCAGATGGAAGAATATCAGGAACTGACAATGCTCCTCCGGGTTGGTTAAATCCAATTAATGTAAAAACATTAACAACCGGTATTAATATTGATTCTCGGTTTAGAGATAATTATTATGGAACTACAGCCTCAGATTTTACTATTGATTTGCCTGTTCAACAAAATAAAGTAATTAGCATGCGTATAGCAACTATTGATATCCCAATGAGTTATTATGCAATTCAAAGATCTAGGGGAGATTCAACATTATTAATTGTAAATAAAAGTTCACAGGATACATCACATTGTAATGAATCAGGTCCAACTTTTGATAGTTATTTAGATCTTGCGTCTCCTAACAAACCTAAAAGACTTACATTTGAGGAAGCATTTAGTATAGGTACAAGTAATTTCGAAGTAAATGAAGTAATAAAATCAAAAGATTGTAGAACTACAGATGAAGAACCTGGAGAATATCAGACAGCATGGTTAGTAATATTACCTGACGGTAATTATGAGTTACAGTGGTGTAATAAAAGTGATGCAGCAGATATATCTAATTCTTTGAATAATGCATTGGCTTGTGCGGTAAGAGGTATATTTTTTAAAAGAACCGGTCGGTTTTTTGCAGAAGAAGATTTAACTGTGTCAACAGATGATTTTATTGTACCAAATATTAAAAATGGATTAGATCCTCGATTAGATTTATGTTACTCGGTAGATAGAATTTCAGGAAAATCTATTTTCTCTATTCCTGAGAGTTGTTCTGATGTAGAAGCTGAGTGTGAAGCAGAAGATTCAAATAATGTATCCATTTTTTATAGTTGTGGATATTCTGTATATTTTAATGTTCAACCGGGTGGTTCTTTATCTTTTACTAGTAATATCCAATTATATTTGGGATGGCAACTAGGATTTAGAGTAGCCCAATATTCATTATATAGAACATTAGCATGTATCTCAGAAGCACCATGTATGATTACAGGTCCAAGGTATATGTATTTATGTATTGATGATGGACTTAAAAGTGCGGGAAATAATTTTATTGCAGCATTTGCTCAATCTACTTTATCGCAAGATATTATAACAAGAATAAATTTAGCTAATTCTATGTCGACTACAGGTGTTTACAAATGTACCAGTGATCAAGGGTTAACAAATCAACTTAATAGAACGAGAGAATATTTTGGTCCTGTTACAATTAAAAAGTTACGATTCAAATTATTAGATGAATATGGAAGAACTTTATTATTTAATGACGTTGATTGGTCATTGAGTGTTGTATTTGAAAAATTATATGATTAATAATTACAAACAACCGTTTTCCAAAATATATATTGTGCTTCAGATATACACAATAATTGTTCAGATGAACCATCCGCCTTTTCTCCTGAATTAATTAATTTACTTGAAATATTATTAGGTAATGGTGCTAAATTTAACACTGCATTATCCGTCGTAAAACTAGTAAATTGTTGGTTAAAATTAATTTTGGTTGGGTAAGCGAATCCATTTAACATATTTCCTTTTACAACATCCCAATATTCTAACAACCACCTAAAATCGATTTGAACTGAGTCTCGTATCCTTGTAGCTAATGCTCCTTTTCCCAATGCATCTGTATCACACGTATCTATAAACAATCTGGCATAGGGATCTAAAATATATCCTGGATTATTATCTTCTCCCCATCTTTCGGGATCTAATTGAGAATTATTTGGAAATATAATTCGATTAGCATTTATTTCAGTAAAATTCTCTGTACCTATAGTACCTACATCAACTGTTGTATTAAATGGATAAATAAATATTTGATTATTAAACCCTTCTTGTATTTTAATAGAACTTTCGCATGCATTTATCGGCTCATATCCAAAGGTAACATTTGCAAAAATGCCTACATATAGATTTGTATCAGAATTAGTAGTTCCATTTAAAATAGGATTTGCATATTTTTTTCCTTTATGAATATCTAATAAATCGTCATAACTTCTAGTACTAATTAATACATTTCTATTCCATTTAGATTCATTATCATTTGAAATTACAGATTTTCCTGATATTTTAATATCACAATCAGGTTTACCCACGCATGGTATTAAAGTTATTCCTACTCTTGTAGTATTCCATTTCTCATTCTTTTTATAATTTCCAGTTAATATAGCTCGTTCAATAGTTTTATATTTAGTAATTTGGCGACGAGATTGTATAAAATCTCCAGCAGTAATAATATCTTGATCAATACTTTTAAAAGCTTTACTAGCAGCTTGATTAGTCATTATTATATATAATATTATATTTTATATAATAAAATTGATTTTAATAATTAGATAGTTACATGTAACATATGGGGAATTGTTGTAAAAAATACATATTAGGTATCACAGTCTCTAGTCAGAATATAAAGTATCCTGAAAATTTAAATAGTAAAAATATACCTAAATATATTCCTGAAATAAATCAGGGTAAAGTAATAAATATTTATGATGGAGACACCATAACAATTGCTGGATATGTTAAAAATAATCCAAAGCTTTTCAAATTTAGTGTAAGATTAAATAATATTGATTGTCCAGAGATAAAATCAAAAAAATCTGAGGATAAAACTGAATATGAAATAGCTGTCAAAGCAAAAAATTTCGTAGAAGATTTAATATTAAATGAAATAGTTTATTTTAAAAATGTAGCTCTAGATAAATATGGACGTTTATTAGCTGATGTATATTTTAATAATCAAAATATAAGCAATCTTTTACTCTTAAATAACTTAGCTGTTCAATATAGCGGTAAAACAAAAAAGGTCCCTAAAAATTGGAAAAAATATAATGAAATGAGAATATTAGAATAATTATTTCTTAGATTTGGATTTTGTTGAGCAACATGAGGGTCGAACAGCATTTTTATATAAATTACTTCTAACAAATCTACTTTGAGCACCAACCCCACTTCCTAATGTATAAACATTATCATTAAATTTAGTATTATTAACAAATATTAATCTTTTGACTCCACCGGATTTATATGTCATTTATAGTTAATATAAATAATAAAAAAAATAATAAATTTATGATTTAATTTTAAGATATTTTTTTGGATAATTTAAATTTATTTCAATTGTTATCGGACAATGATCTGACCCATATATATGGTTTAATATATCCACATTTTTAATAAATTTTTCTATTCCTTTAGATATCATAAAATAATCTATTCTCCAACCTATATTTTTAGTTCGGAAAATAGGAATCCGTTGGTCCCAATAAGTATAAATTTGTTTATCTTCATTATTTTTTCTATATATATCTATCCAATCATCATTTATTAAATTATTAAAATTTTCTCTTTCTTTGGGAGATGCACCTACTACAATTTCCTTATTTAAAATATTACCCCATTTATAATGCAAATCAATATTTTTATGTGCAACATTAAAATCACCACAAACAACCGTTTTTTTATCTTTTTTTAAACTATTAATCCAATTTTTAAAATTAATATCCCACTTATTAATCCTAAAATTATATCTTAAAGAATCATAATATTGTCCATTTGGAGTATAGACATTCACTAATTGAAAGTTACCCATATCTATAGCAATTATCCTTCCTTCATCATTTCCTACTTCCATATTAGGAATAATTTTTTTAGCTTTGAATTTACTCCATATACAAACTCCATTAAATCCTTTTCTTTGATCACCTTCTCCTAGACAAGAGTTATAATATCTAAATTTATAAATCTCCTTAATTTTATCAGGTATTAATGGTTCAATTTCGCCTTCAATACCTTTACTTTCTTGAAAACAGATAATATCATAATCTAAAATAATAATATTATCTATATATTTTTTTTTTAATTTAGAACGCAATCCAGCAATATTCCAAGATATAATTTTCATTTTAAATTAGCCTTTAAATATCTTTAAATAATTTAAAATTATTTATTTCAATTTTAGAATAAATTTAGGATTTTAAAGAGCCGACACACATAGAATACATTAATCTATTGGTGAAATATAATAAAAATGGAGTGATGGGCAATGTAACCGCTAAACCTAATCCAATTTTTCCGTTAAATAGACTGTATAATGATTGCCACATAGATATTACGAAAAATATAAAGGTAATAATCGTTAAAATGTAAAAATACATGCAATAATCTTTGTTGTATGGGGCTAAAAAGGAATTATTAAATTGTCCTTGCATTTTATATATTTCAGTTAGAAAATTTCTTTTAATAAATTGAAAATAATTAAATTTAGAATTGGTAAAATTTTATTAAATATAAAAATATATTAATTTATGTCGATTTTAGAATTTGAAGAAAATAAATTAGAGGAAAACCTTCATATTGATATTAATAAAAAAAAAAAATATGGAGAAGTATTTACCCCGTTTTCTCTCATTAATCAAATGTTTAATATGATGGATAACAAATTATTTACCAATAAAAACAACACCTTTTTAGATATGGGTGCAGGTACAGGTAATTTTTCAATATGTTTATTTTGGAAATTAAAAAAAACATTAGAACAAGAGATACCTGATTTAAAAGAAAGAGAAAAACATATCATTCAAAGAATGATCTTTATGTCTGAATTACAGAGAGAAAATGTGAATAAATTAAAAAATATATTTGGATTAGAAGCCAATATTATTTATGGTGATTATTTAACCTATGATAATCTAAAATTTGACGTTATATTAGGAAATCCTCCTTATAATAGCGAAGGAATTAAAAAAGTTCCATCAAATGAAAAAGATAATAAATTAAATGATGGTAAAACTATATGGCCTGAATTTATTAAACATTCTATGAATTTACTAAAGTTAGATGGAGAGATTATTACAATAATACCGTCAATTTGGATGAAACCCGATAAAAAAAAAATGTATAATTTTATTACAAATTATAAAATTAAAAAACTTAGGTGTTTTACAAATACAGAAACAAATAAAATTTTTTATAAAAATGCTCAAACACCAACTAGTATATTATATTTAAAAAAATGCAATAATGATTATAAAGTGTCGATTTTTGATAAAGATATAAATGATTATATAAATTATGAATATTCTAATAATGAACCTTTACCTGTATATGGGGCCTCAGTATTATCGAAAATAAAAACAACCAATAATTTAAAATATGTAATTAAAACGAATTGTCCTTCCAAAAAAATAAAGTTTTCAAATATAAAAAGTGTTAATTATCCTTATAAAAACATAAAAACCTGTATATTATCTGGATTAAAACCAAATTTAATAATCGAATATAGTAATCAACAATTAATTAATTACAATAAAAAAAAATTAATTTTAGCTCATAAAATGTATGGATTTCCCTTTTTAGATATTAATGATAATTATGGGGTTAGTAAAAGGGATAATTATATAATTCTCTCTGATAATGAAAACGAATTAATAAAAATAAAAGAATTTTTATCAACCAAAACAGCTCTTTATTTATTTGAATGTACAAGATATAGGATGAAATATCTTGAAAAATATATATTTGAATTAATACCGGATATAAATAAAGTAAAAAATTTTCCAGAAATAATAAATGATGCAACCATCGCTGAATTTTATCATTTCACAGAAAAAGAAATAAATGCAATCCAAAATCTACATAAAAAAAATTATTCATTTTATTAGACTTTTTTGAAAAATGCTCTAAAATTCTCCCAGTTTGTGTGAATTAGCCCTATTATACCTAAACTAAATAAAATAATTTGTTCTTCTCTCTGAATTACAATATCTACCGCCTTATTACCTGGAAAAAATATAATAATAATAATAATATACATAAAAAAATCTGTAACCGTTAAAGAATCTTGATTTAATTTATTTAAAAAAGTTTTTGTCTTATCACTCCAGTCAGAATTAATACTAATTTTATCTAAAATAGCAATCCCTAAATATATTAATTTTAATAAAACCACCCAATAAATTAAATAATTATATAATTTTTTACTTATCATATATTATTTTCAAAATATTTTATTTTATCATTAATTATAATCATTAATATATAAACACTGCAAACTAGAATTAAATCATAAATTAAAGCATTATATGATGTTTTTTTAAACCATCTTGAAAAAAATGTGTTAGGACTGCCTCCTGAGAGAAAATAAACCATAAATGATCCCGAAATTAATAAAGTCGTAAATGCTAAAATCAATATTTGTTTAGGATTATCATCCGGTTTAACTTTTAAAAAATTAGAGATAAGCATAGAACAAGAAATATAAATTGCTATTAAAAATATATCAAAAATAAATGCTGGTATGGCATTTTTATAATAATATTCATTAATTAGATGAGGTGCATTAGTAATAAATCCCGGTAAATTAAAAATATAAATAAATAGTGCAGTAATAGTAGATAAAGAGAGAAAATAAGAAAAGAATCTTCTAAACCAAACAGACATGTATATTATTAAAAGAAAAATTGAATTATTAAAATCTTTTTTACAAAAAGTATGAATTATATAGGAACAACAAGATTTAATCAAGAAACTTGGAATTCTAATGAAAAATGGAGAGAAACTAATCAATTTAATGGATGTATTTATGGATGTCCAAATTTAATTAAAACCGAAATACCAATAGATTCAATAATTTTTGTAATAGAAATGAATAATGATGAAAACATGATTATGGGTATAGGTTTAATAAAAAATACCATTGTTAAAAAAAAAAAATATAAAATTTATAATTGGGGAAATTATAATAGATTTATCTATAAAGGAAAGTATAGAATAGATAGAAGTGTTTTAACTAAAAACGAACTAAAAATTATCCAAATATTAGAAATACTTATTTTTAAAGGTTCTAGACATTTAAAAAGAGGACATGGAATAATTTTTATGCCCAACTGGATTATTAATAATAAAACTATTAATTTTAATATTAAAATAAAAAAAATGTTTATAAATCGATATGAATTACCAAGATATATTTAACAAACACCAACATTAATGTGTTGTTCAGCCAAGTCACTAATAATTTTTTGTTTGTCTTCTTCAGAATCATATTTAAACCTATTGTAATTAAATAAAGACGATTTTTCAATATTTATGATAAATACCTGTCGACCGCCTTGGAGAGGAGTGTGCACCGGAGGATGTTTAACTCCTGTAACATATATTAAAGAAATGGTCGCTCCATAATTAATCGATGCTTTAATTAGATGTTCATTACAATAAATTAACAATCCTATAAATTTTCTTATTTCCTTTCTAAGAATATTTATGAATTCATTATTAGAATTTTCCTCGTTACTATTAGAAATACCCCACATCACCTCTAGTCCTACCTGATTAATTAATTCAAAAATTCTTAGAATTTCTGATTGAACAATTCTCTTTTTATCATTTTGAATTAATTTATTAGCCATTTTTTCTTTGCAAATGTTTTTATTTAAATAATCAATTCTAATAGGCATAGTATCAGAATATTTATCTATATTATTAGTAATCCGAGGAATTTCATAAAATCTAATATGACGAATAAATCTATACATTTCATTCAAAACATTACCAATCGTCGGATAAAATTTACCCTCCTGTCTGTATTCTATAATATATGCATTCTTAATTCCCTCCTTTCCGGTTATTCTTCTAATTATTCCCAAATTAGGTAAATTATTAGCATTACAATCACCCAATCCATTATTTTGAATAATTTCATTATTTTGGTTTTGATATTGAAAGAAATGGGGATTATGAACTACTCCATTATCAATTTTACCAGTATTCCAACTAAAAGCCGTTTTACAACTCGTACACCACATTTGATCACATCCTGATATTTTTGAAATTCTTTCTCCACAAGACGGACACGGTTTAGAATTAGATTTAATATATTCCGCACTAGCTAAATCAGAAGGATTGCATTCATGAGTAGAATTAAGTGATGGTCCTTTAATACATAAGCATTGAGAACAAGTAAATAGATTACATAATTCACATTTGTAGGATGAATTTAAAAATCCGCGACAATCGGTATTTGGACACCCCATAATAAATTTAGATCTAGTTATGGAGGTATTACCTCTTCTTTGTAATTTATAAAGAATATTTTGTTGTTCATATAGTTCATGTTGTTGTTTACGTAAATTTTCTCTTGCTTGGTTAACAATAGTTTTTTGTTGCTCAATTTTATTATATCTAATCACTTCTGGTTGAGCTTCAACTAATTGAGCTATAGTAGTATCTAATAATAATTGTTTTCTATGATTTCGATAAGTATTTTTTATCCAAGATTTATTTAAATTATTAACTAAGAATTCTTCACTAAATATTTTTTTACAAGTCATACAATTAGGTTCATTTCTAGTTGATATGATAAATTGTCTCAGACAAGTCTTACAACAACTGAAATCACAATCACTAAATTCACATTTAGTTTCTTGATGAGTAGATTTGTTATAATTTTCACAACAAATTGGACAGGATTCTTGTTCGGCAGCCATAATGATGTAGTTATAATTATAAATTAAAAAATTTAAATTGTTTCAATTTATTATAAAATTATATTTTTAACATTATTGAACATTTTTTATATAATCTCTATATAAAAAAAATTGAAATGAAATTTGAGTTATATGCTTGGTCTCATAAATACTTTCGGGTATATATACTATCTCGTTCTCCATACAAGAATCATGACTTCCAACAACACTATCGCAATTCCTTCGGTATGCCTTCCGCGGATTTACCATAAGTTTGACGCGAACTATATTGAGGGAATCTTATGTGAGCTCTTCGGACCTGACATGTATGGCAACAGCTGTGTAGACAAGATCGATATGGTCTCCAGGACCGACCGCAACACCGGCGAACCGTTTCACTTGGTTTTCATCCACTTTTCCGACAACATGTATTACTCTGAGTACTTGAGTGATTTTGCGACACGGATTGACAAGGATGAGGAGATCAAGATCCAGTACAGCCCCCCGTGGTTCTGGAAGGTTCGCAAGAACAAGGCTGCCGCTCGCAAGGAAGTTCGCTCCCGACCTCGCATTATGAACCACAAAGATGAGGCAGAAATCTTGAAGGCACAATCCGAGATTCTACAACAGCGGAACGACGCCTCTAACGGAAATACATTGGTCCACACACGCCGTGCCTGGAAAAAATATCTCACCCAAGAAGAGGAGGAAGAGACCGACAAAGACAACGACTGGCCACCCCCGCTTGAGTGGGGAGAAGATGCCGATGTCGCGGAAGTTCGGTAATAAAAATAATTTAAAGAAAAAAAAATATTAACTAAGGACAATTAGTTATAGAGTTAATTGTTGAATTTTTCCTCATTATAATAGGAAAAATATTGCTAGATAAATTTAAAAAGTTATTATGGATTACTTCGATTTCCACGATCCTCCGCTCCACGATCCTCCGCTCCACGATCCTCCGCTCCACGTAGTGGTGAGTTTAATTTGCGTCGGATATTTTTTGACATTCTGGACATCATAGATTTTGATTCAACTTCCTCTCCCGCTTTTGCCGCCTCTGCCGCCTCTGCCGCCCGTTGTTCTTTGGTTTGGATTTTTCCCGTTTCCAGTCCCTCTTCTATTCTGGCCTCTAATTCTTTCATCCCTATTTCACAAGCACGTATTTGATCGAACATATCACGTTCACTTGAAGTGATCAGGCCCCCTTCAGACTGTATAATATCTCCATCAGGAACTCTCGTAGACCAAACCAGCCTCGGCTTCGGCTTTGGGTACGGTGGGGGTGGCGACGGGTCACCGTCATCACCGTCATTCTCTATACCCTCCAACAACCCTGCACGCACAAACCCTCCGCCTTCTTGGGACTTCCATTCGGACCTTTCGGCTTGCCGCGTGACGAAACCATCGGCGTCTTCCATGAGGCCATTAGGGCCGCTCCACCTCGCAAATCTATAATTTTTAAAGCCCTTTTTATCGTAGTGGGGTATATTTTGTGAGATGGGTCTTGCATCTATAGAAAACTCAGGCTGGCGGAACTGGCGGTTGCTGAATTTATCTTGATCAATCGTTTCCCACCTACCTGGATGCTGTTCGCGGTAGCGGTAATCGGATCGCCCCTCGTCCGGGTACATTCTCGCAAGATGGCCTGAAATAGTTTTTACTGGTATAAGTCTTTGGACCTCCATCCGCCACTGTTCTTCACCATGAGCATTTACCTTATGTCTTCCATCAGACTCAAGAACCCGTTCTATCCAAGAACCCATCGCCAACCGATGGGAGGTGCCGTCTAAATCCTCCTGAATATTTGAAGTGCTCCAATGCCAATCAACATCATACTCATCTCTTGCTTTATTTAGTGCATATTTAAGTTCATCACATGCTTTTTTTTCAACAAGATCGTCATATGATACCACATGTGCCTCTGCAAATTTACTTAACGGTTTAGCATCATCACCTTCTTTATCAGCAGCAGCATGAGAGACTGTAACAGGTGTCACTACCGTGCGACCCAACGCCAAATTAGCTTTATCTATTTGACTAAGATTTCTAACATTTTTTCTGTATTCTCTGGCTTCTCTCCCCTTCAACCGGTCGCCAGGGCTACGCGTGGAGTTTGAACCACCAGACTTTCTAGTTTTTTTTTTTAATTTTCTAGGCCTTCTAGATTTACTAGATTTACTAGATTTACTAGATTT
>CERI01025599.1_pt1 | contig 12410 bp, 9 predicted proteins | sample 350261 | NCBI WGS metagenome assembly CERI01 (sample SAMEA2620979, study PRJEB7988) | marine metagenome | isolation source: saline water (ENVO:00002010), including
TCAGAGATTGGGTTGGACAGGTGACATGCTAAGTCACGATAATTAAATAGGAGACAAAAAATGGCTATTACAAAAAGAACAGAACAAGATAAAATTGAAGTGGTTGGCGAATTCAAGCATATTCAAGTGAGAACAGCTACGGTGATTGAAGAGGATGGTGTTGAACTATCTCGTTCATACCATAGACATGTTGTAGCACCAGATGCAGCTGATGCAGAAGTTGCTGCTGAGAGTGCAGACGTACAAGCAATGGTTACACAGTTTCATACTAGTGCAGTAAAGACTGCATATGCAGAACACATTGTTGCAAACAACCCTGCTGGTGAAGACGAATAAATAATCTTGTAATATAGGAAAAAAACAATGGCAGCGATAATCACTGAAAAATTCAGACAACACAATGCAGACCAGTTTCATGAGTCATTCTCGGAAGCTTCTGCATCCAATTACTATTTGTTTATTGGTAAGAGTTCACCTTTTACTGCAACAACTAGTGGTGGGGCTGATACAACTCCACCTGTACCACAGGATACTGTAACAGTAGAAAGTTACAAGTGGGACTCGATGCTCGCTGCCAAAAGAATTGGTTCTACAGACGTTTCATACGTTATTCCTCGTAGAACATATTCCAATGGTGTTGTTTATGATATGTATGAACATGACGTAACTTCAACAAACCCAGCAACATCTAGTGCAACTAATTTGTACGACTCAACTTTTTACTTTATGACTGCTGAATATAAAGTATATAAAGTTCTTGATAACAATAATGGTGCTGCGATTGCAGCTGGTGTTGCAGGGCCAACATCAACATCATCTACTCCATTCTTTGAGGGTGGATATTATCTGCAATACATGTACACACTTACAACTAATGAAGTTAATAAGTTTGTAACATCAGATTTTATTCCAGTGAAAGTAAACTCTACTGTTTCTGCTGACACTGTAACTGCATCTGGTGATACTGCACCTTATCATGGCGCTCCAGTAAAGGTTCTTAGAACAACTGCTGGTTCTGGTTATTCAAATACTAACGGCACAAATGGTGCTGGTGGAGCTGGTGGAATTTACTATGCACCTATTCTTGGAAATGGTATTGGCGGTAAAGTTAAGATTGTTGTCTCTGGTGGCGAGATTAAAGCTTTTGGTTCTAATGCAACAACCAATTCACAAATAGAAGCGCCTGGAGAAGGTTACACTTATGGTGTTGTAAACCTAAACAAAGTATACTCTAATGCGGCCTTGACTACTGCTGTATCAATTGGTTCTGGTTCTGGTGGTGCAGTTGTACCAATCATATCGCCTCAAGTTGGACATGGTTTTGATCCTGTATCAGAATTAGGTGGACACTTCGTTATGATGAACACTAAACTAGAACAAACAGAGACAGATGACTTTGCAATTGGAAACGATTTCAGAGAAGTTGGTATTGTTGTAGACCCAACAAATGCTGGTACAACAACAGTTGCAACTGCAACACAAACAAGAATGACACATGCAGTTAAGTTTGCATCTACAAGTGGAACATTTGAACCAGACGAAAAGATTACGCAATCTGGAAACAATGCTACTGGTAGAGTAGTAGAGTATGATAGTGCAAATAAAATTTTATATTATCAACAAGAACAGTGGGAAAACTATGGAATCGATTCTAACGCTTCCTCTTCCACATATCTTACTAAGGTTTCGTTCAGTGGAACTAATACTATCTCAGGTGCTACATCTAGTGCATCTGGAACACCAGTTTCTAACTCTCCCACAGAAACACTAAGTAATGGTGGTACTATTGCGTTTAGTGCTGGCGGCGGTGGATTTGCCGTACCAGAACTAGAAACAGATAGTGGAAAAATAATTTATGTAGAAAATAGAAGACCAATTTCTAGAGCTTCAGACCAAACAGAAGATATCAAAATTGTAATCGAATTCTAATCATAACAGGAATGTGAAATAAATGGCTACCAACTTTAATGTAAACCCATACTATGACGATTTTGACAAGACTAAGAACTTTCATCGTGTCATGTTTCGTCCTGGCTATTCAGTTCAGGCAAGAGAACTTACACAGTTACAAACTCTTATCCAAAGACAAATTAATAACTTTGGTGAACACATTTTTGAGCAAGGTTCAATGGTTATCCCTGGCGATATCAACATTGACATGGAATATCATTATCTTAAAATTGAATCAATTTACAATGCACAAGATGTAGAAGTCTATAGAACAAACTTTAAAGATAAGATTATTACTGGACAAACAACAGGAGTTCAGGCAAAAGTAATTGGTACAGTCCCATCAACAGATGATGACCCTATCACTCTTTACATTAAATATGAAAACTCTGGTACAGATGGAGAGACAAAAGTTTTTGCAGATGGTGAAACTATTCTTTCTACAAATGCAGATAATACAACAACAAAAAATCCATTACTCACAACCAATCAAACCATAGAATATGGTGCTCAGATTCAAGGAACTGGTAGTCCTGTTGGAACTGGCTCTGCTATGTTGGTACATGCTGGTGTATATTTTGTAAATGGTTTCTTTGTAGAAAATACTGAACAGGTTATTCTTCTAGACAAATATTCTGCAACTCCTTCTTACAGAATGGGTTGGACAATTACAGAAAGTTTTGTAACACCAGAAGAAGATAGTTCTCTATTAGATAATGCAACAGGCACATCAAACACTAATGCTCCTGGCGCTCACAGATTTAAAATCAATCTTACTCTAACTAAGAAAACACTTGAAGCAACAGATGATACAAACTTCTTAGAACTTGCTCGTGTGAACGGTGGGGTAATTGAACAGTTTAAAAAGTATGCAGACTATAGTGAACTTGAACATACTCTTGCTCGTAGAACAATGGATGAGAGTGGAAGTTATGAAGTTCGTCCATATCAATTAGAGACTCGTGAACATTTGAACGATGGAACTAATCGTGGTATCTATGCTGCAGCAAATGGTGGTGACGTTGATAAAGTAGTATTTGCAATTGAGCCAGGAAAAGCATACGTTGATGGATATGAACTTGAGACAATAACTTCACAATTTGTTAAGTCTGATAAACCAAGAGACTTTGCTCGTGTAACTGACAAACCTATTCAAACTCCTATTGGTAACTATGTTCTCGTAACAAATGTTACTGGTTCTCCAGAGATTGATGAGTTTGAACCTATTAATTTGTATAATGATGTATTGGGAGTTGCTGGTTCTGGTACTATAGTTGGTACTGCAAGAGTTCGTTCTTTCATATTACATGATGGTGATTTCACAGGAACGCTTTCTCAAACAAAATTCAAACTTGGATTATTTGATATAGACTTAAATGATGGTATAGATTTTGAAAGAGATGTTAAACACTTTGAAAATTCTGGTAATACTTTTTCTGCAAACGTAAGTCCTAATTTCGTATCTCTATCGGGAACTGCAACATCGTCTTCTAGTAGTACAACTGTAACTGGTACGAGTGGTTCTTTGTTTGGCCAACAACTGGTTGCTGGTGATGTAATATATCTAAATGATGTATTAATTGGTCGTGTAGCAACTACTCCGACTTCAAACACATCATTAACATTAACAGGAAACGCTGCATCAACAATAACTAATGGTGGGATTAAAAGATTTTCATCTACCCTAGTTCGTCCAGATCAAAAGTTACTTGTGTTCCCAACTAACTTCTTTAGAGTTAGAAAACTTCGTGGTGACTCCACTTCAAATCCAGACAACGAAAAATCTACTGCATATACAGTAAGAAGAAAGTTTGCTGCTGATACAGTTAGTAGTGGTTCAATCCAGTTCACAGTGGCTGGTGCAGAAGAGACATTCTTATCTACCGCAAACTTACAGAACTTTGTTTTAACTATTAATACGGCAACTGGTGGGTCTGCAAGATCTGCTGGAGACATTTTGGATATTGGTTCAAGTAATTTATCTCTAAGTTCTTCTGACAGAACAATTACTATTAGTGGATTGAATTCACTTTCTAATAGTCCTTGTACAGATGGTGACACTGTAGATTTCATTGCATCAATTCGTAAGAGTGCAAATGATGCTACAGAGAAATCTAAGACACTTGTTAGTGATGCTACAATAGATATAACAGGTCAGAGTTCAGTACAAAACACAGAAATTACATTAGGCAAATCTGATGGATACGTCCTCAAATCTGTTTCAATGTCAGTTGGTGGTTATGGTTCATACTCTGCTTCAAATGCAATTGATATCACAGATAGATATGACTTTGACAATGGTCAAAGAGATGCATTCTATGATCTTGCAAGAGTTAAATTGAAGTCTGGACAACCAGCTCCAACTGGTTCTTTGCGTATTACTTTCGATTATTTTAATCATACTGCCGGAGATTATTTCTCCGTAGACTCCTATGATGGTGTTGTTACCTATGTGAATATTCCAACTTACACTTCTGCTAATGGCGATGGTAACTTTTATGAACTACGAGATTGTGTGGATTTCCGCCCTCGTATTGATGATACAGGTGTGAACTTTACAAACGCATCTGCTAGTCTCGCAGAACTTCCTGCTATTGGTACAACAATGGAAGCTGACTTCTCTTATTTCCTTGCGAGAAAAGATTTGATATTCATGGACAGACTTGGTGAATTTGATATTATTAAAGGTGTACCAGCTTTAGATCCTGTTATTCCTCAACAACCAGATAATGGTATGGTTTTATTTGAAGTAACTTATGAACCATATGTTGTAAGTCTGAATGAGATTTTGGTTAAGAAGATAGACAATCGTAGATATACGATGCGTGATATTGGAAAACTTGATAAGAGAATTTCAAACTTAGAATATTATACTTCACTCAATCTTCTAGAAAAAGAAACTGCTGATCTTGTTATCAAAGACTCTGCTGGTTTTGATAGACTAAAGAATGGTTTTGTTGTAGATAACTTTACTGGCCACATTATTGGCGATATTAAAAACCCAGACTATAAACTTGCGGTTGATATGACAGAACGTGAAGCTCGTCCAATGGCATTTACTGATAATGTTAGTATGATTGAATCTAGTGATAATGATACCACAAGAACGAGTGCAAATTATGTTATGCACCAAGATGGTATTATCACACTTCCATACACACATGTAAGTCATATTAATAATCCATATGCATCCGACAGTTTTGATACAAACCCATATAAGGTTGCTGCATTTACTGGTGAAGTTAAACTTGTTCCATATTCAGATGATTGGAACGATGTAACTCGTAGGCCAGATGTAGTTGTTAATGACGATAATAACTTTGATGTTATTCGTGAACTTGCAGATGCATCTGGTGTTACAGGAACAGTTTGGAATAACTGGCAAGACAACTGGTATGGACGTAGACGCCAAGTTGGTACAGATATATTAAGTAGAACAAATAGTACATCTTCTAGAAGAGTTGCTGGTGGTACTTCATTCACTACAACACAAACAACTAGAAGTAGACAAGTGTTCTCACAACAAGTGGGTCAAGTTCGTTCTGGTATTAGAACTCAAATTCAATCAAGTGTTGAATCAAATAATCTTGGTGATAGAATTACAAATATTTCTATGATACCATTTATGAGAGCTCGCCCAATTTCATTCGTTATTGGAAACTTGAAACCTAAAACAAAACTTCATGCTTTCTTTGATAATGAAACAGTTACAACTCTTTGTCGCCCTGCCGATTTATTTGAAGTATCGGGTTCAAACATTGCACTAGACCCATTTAGTATTCAATCGCCTGGTTCATCAGGTTCAACAGATTCTGGTCGTATTGATCCTGTATCAGAAGACTCTGTACAGGCATTCAACTTTGGTGATATTATTAGAAACCAAACTCAAAGTGCAAGTTCTATTTCTGGCATTGTTAAAAATAGTTCTACTGTTGCAACTATAACTGTTTCAAGTACATCAGGCATTCGCCCTGGCCATCATGTAAGACTAAGTGGTATTGGTGGTTCTACTAGACTTAACTATAGAAATTCTAGAAAAAATAATTATCTCGTAACTTCTGTTTCTGGTAATACATTTACAATCACAGAGATTGATGGTTCTAGTCTTGGAACTATCAGTTCGTATACAAGTGGTGGTTCTTGTCAGAGATTACAGGCTTCTGCACATGTATCTAAACAAACAGTTACAGAAGATGGTGGTAATAATAGACAACTTTCTCTTGTAAATATTATAAATGGTTTCAGTGTAAGTGATGTTGTTACTGGAACTCTTAATAGAAAATCTGGTGGAATTAACCAAGTAACTGTTGTGGGAATTAACGGTAGTACATCAACCACAACTAATCCTTCAGTAAAAACTGATGCAAGTGATTTAGTTACAGATCATCTCGGCAACATGGTTGGAGTTTTCTACATTCCTAATACCGAATCTCTTCGTTTTAGAACTGGAGAACGTATATTCAAAGTTATTGACAATGTAAATGCTAGTACTGAAAAGGGTGCATTTACATCTCAGGCAGAAAAGATTTATAGTGCTACAGGTATTGCTGAAGAAAGAGAACAAACCATTCTTAATGTAAGAAAGGCTGAGTTTGTTCGTGACCGTAGACAACAAAATAGAAATGTTAATAGAACACTTCGTAGTGGTGTAAATACTTCTTCAAGGGCAATTGGAAGTAGGTTTGTTGCCGATCCTCCACCGCCGCCACCGCCACAACAAAGAGGTGGAGGTGGCCGTGGGCATGATCCACTTGGACAAACATTTCTCAACAAAGGTGAAGAAGGTGCATTCGTAACTAAACTAGACTTGTTCTTCCAGACAGCTGGTACACGACCTGTTTATGTTCAGTTAACAGATACTATTGATGGACACCCATCCAATAAAATTATCGCACAAAAAATACTACAGGTTGAAGACATTAATGTGTCTGATGATGGTTCTGTTGCAACAACATTTGAATTTGACTCTCCTGTATACCTCAAGGATGACATTGAATATGCATTCCTTGTGAAGGTTGATGAACCTGGCTGTAGAGTATTCTTCTCAGAAGTTGGTGCTACAAACCTTGCTGATGGACGTTTGATTTCTTCAAACCCATTAACAGGTACGTTGTTCTTATCTCAGAATGGTTCTGTATGGACACCACACCAGTATCGTGATGTTAAGTTTACTTTGTATCGTGCAAGTTTCAACGCTGCGGTTATTGGTACTCCAACATTTGTTAATGATAAAGTTTCTAAACAAAAACTACAAACTAATCCATTTGAAGTAAATACAAACTCAACAGAGATTCGTGTTCTTCAGAAAAATCATGGATTTAAAACTAACGATAAAGTTAATATTACAGGTGTTGTTGATGGAGTTTATGGTGCTAATAGTTCTACTGTTGGTATCGACTCAGAATTCTTTAATGCAACTCACACAGTAAATAATGCAGATATTGATAGTTACACTATTACTGTTGCTAACTCAGATATCGAAGGTGGTACAGTTGCAAGTCTTACTCACGACTTTGTGGGTGGTTCTAATATTCTGGCTTCTAGAAATATTGCTGCAGATGTTGTACAGTTATCAGTATCGCAAGTTAAAATTCCTGGCACAGATATTCAGTATCGTTGGACAGGAACAGATGTTGGGTATTCAAAAAATGCAACAACATTTATTTCTGAAAACTCAAACTACTATCCTACAGAAAGAGAAGTTGTCTTTTCTGAAGAAAATCAAAACACAAGTTTGAATGGTGGTAGAACTAATAATATTATCTCTGGTACATCTGCGAATGTTGTTTGTAATATGTCAACAACGTCAACATTCTTAACACCAGTATTAGATTCAGAACGTGTATCATTATGTTTGACTTCTAATAGAATATCTAATTATTCTAGAAGTTCTTATAATAATACTACACTAGATGATAGAGTTGCTTCTAATGCAACAGGTTCTATAGTGTTTAGTGCAACTAATAAAACAATGTCTACTAGTATTGCTGGAGTTAAAGCTGAGTTCTTAACATTAGATATTGGTAAAGATATTACTATCGCAAGTACTTCAAATAACAATACATCCTTTACGATTGCAAGTATTTCTTCTGATGGTGCAACAGTTGGATTAACAACGGCTCCAACAAATGAAACTACAAGTGCTGCTGTGATTACACAACATGAAAGATATCTAGATGGTATTGCTCCTACAGGAACAGTGAACGCATCAAACTATATCACTAAGAGATTTAGTTTAGATAACCCTGCTACTGCACTGAAGATTTTGTTTGAAGGTAACAGGCCTGACCCATGTTTAATTGATGTGTACTATAAGATTATTGAAGAGGGTGATGTAAGAGATTTTGATACAATCCCTTATGTTCTAGGAACACCAGATATTGTTGATGTACCAGATGAGAACCCACAGTTGTTTAGAGAAAGAGAATATACCATTTCTGGTTTAAATTCTTACTCAACTGCAGCAGTTAAAATTGAATTTAAATCGACTTCAACCATAGAAGTTCCAAGGATTAAGAACCTTAGAATTATTGCGTTGGCATTATAATGGATAGATTAAAAGTAGAAGGACACAGTGGACTAGAGAGAGATGCTAATAGTAAGGCTATTATTAGTACCTCTCGTACAACTTACGAATCTTATATGCAATCTGCAATGCAGAGAAAAAGTGAAAAAGATACATTAAGGGATACTGTAAGAGAGATAAATACTATAAAGTCAGAGATGCACGAAATAAAATCTCTATTAATGCAAATGATGGATAAGAACTAATGTCAGATAGAAACGCACCAGCATCATTCACCTTTGAAGAGTGGAGAATAGAATTCAATGAACTCGCAGTAGATGTGGGTGATATTGCGAACTTGCCATCGTCCATCAATGGAACGTCTGTTAGTGATGTTATTGAAGCTATTAAAGAGATTGAGGATGGTTTATCAACTGTCTTAAATGCTAACGTAATTAACTTTGATGACTCTACAGGCGTAAATAGTGAAAGAATTAAATTTGGTACAAATGATGATTTACATCTATACCATGATAACACAAACAGTGTAATTTCTCACGATGGTACAGGTGATTTATCTATTACTTCTACTAGTGATATTACTGCAAACGGTGTTACTGGAGTTAACTTACAATTTGATGGAAGTACGAAACTTGCAACGGATACAAACGGCGTTCAAGTAACTGGAAACCTTCATGCATCTGGTAACATAACTGCTGATGGAAATATAACTCTTGGTGATGGAAACACAGACAGTGTTACTATCAATGCAGACTTCACATCACACCTTATTCCAAATGATACGAATACATATGATTTGGGTGCAAATGCAAAAGAGTGGAGAAACTTGTATCTAACAGGTTTTATTGAAGATGAAAATGATGTGCAATTGACTTTCCCAACAGTGGGTGGCCCAATTGCAACTGAAGGATTTGGGATTGCTCTCGCCGTTGCGTTAGGGTAATCATTATAAATAGATTAAACAAAGGAAGAAACAGAAATGGCTAATAATTTTAAGAATGCATTTGCAACGAGTGTATCCACAAATAGTGGTTCACCGACAGATGTATATACTTCAAACAATGGTTCGCCTTGCAACTCAATCCTTATAGAACTTGATATCGCAAACACAGGATCATCTGCCGTACAGGTAACTGTTCTTATTGTTGATAGTAGTGCAAGTGCTTCATTTCACATTGTGAAGAGTGCTCCAGTGCCAGTTGGTTCTGCATTGAAGGTTGTATCAGGTCAAAAGATTGTGTTAAATGGAAACGATAAGGTTCAAGTATATTCTACTGCAGCAACTGTTGATGTAGTTGCATCAATTCTACAAGATGTAACATAAGGGGTTAACAATGTCTGATAATTATATTGGTGTTCCTTTTGTAAATCAAGTTTCACCCGCTTTTCAAAAAGAAGATTTTGCTGGTTCTAACCTTAGCACTATTACAGTAGGTAGTAATTCTTATACTAATTCGTATGAGTTGTCTGCTGAAGTGCCAGGCTCGAATGCAGAAAATGTTATGGTTGTTCTTGACAATGTTATCCAAGAACCAGATTCATCATACACAATACATGAGAATGCAAGTTCCCAACCTAAAATTATAAAATTCAGTGGTTCAGTTGCATCATCTGCCGTAATCTATGTAACTCATAGAGGTGTCAGTGGATTTCAAATGAAACCGCCTACTGGTTCAGTTGGCGCAGACCAACTCGCATCGAATTTAACTTCCTTTACTAACGATGTGTTTACTGGTAACAATTCGACTACTGCTTTTACTCTGTCAGAGACACCTCCAAATGCAAACTCAGTTTTAGTATTTGTTGATGGTATCCTACAGAAGTCAACTAGTAACTATTCAATAAGTGGTACAACACTTACATTTACTTCTGCACCAGACACAGGAGCAGAAATTGAAGCAAAACATTTTGGACTTCGTGGAGTAGTTCGTAGAAGTACAGATTTCCAATATGATGCATTTACTGGAAATGGTTCTGCTACTGCATTTACACTATCTACAAGTGGTGCAACAACTAATAGTGCATTCGTATTTTATAATGGTATTGCTTTGAAACCCACAACAGATTATGCAATCAGTGGTGTGACAATGACACTTACATTTACTCCAACTAATGCATCTGAAATCACAGTGAGGTATCAACTCTAATGGCAAGTAATTCAAAAGACATAGCAGAACTTCTAGATAGTAGTGGTAATTTAAATTATAATTCTGGAACAATCAAACTAGACGGAAACTATCCTGTTGGTAACCACAACGTGGTTTTGGGTGATACTGCTTTGGATAGTAATGTGTCTGGGGCAAACAATGTTGCAGTGGGTAGTGCCTCGATGTCGGCAATAACGTCTGGTAATTTTAATGCTTCTGTCGGTGCGTTTTCATTAAATCTAAATACAACAGGGTCATCAAACACTGCATTTGGCAGTGGTTCTTTAGAGAATAATATTACTGGGAGCAACAATGTTGGGTTAGGTAAAAGTGCATTAACAACTAACACTGTATCTGACAACACGGCGGTTGGTTTTAGTGCTCTGACAGCCAACACTACTGGCCGAATTAATACCGCAGTAGGCAAAAACTCAATGGTTTCCAATACCACAGGTGCAGATAATTCTGCTTTCGGCGGTTTGACTTTAGATGCTAATATAACTGGCAACAGTAATACCGCACTGGGCTATGCGGCTTTATCTGAAAACACCACCGCAAGCAACAACACCGCAGTGGGCTCTTTAGCTTTATACTCAAACACCACCGCAAGCTTCAACACCGCAGTTGGCGATCAAGCGGCTTATAGTAATACTACTGGTGCAGACATTACAGCCTTTGGCGCTTCAGCATTAAAAGAAAATACTACAGGTAGTAATAACTCTGCCTTTGGCATGCTTGCAATGGATGATAATACTACAGGGGGTGATAATACGGCTTTAGGCGGTAGTGCGTTACGCCGAAACACCACTGGCATTGACAACACAGCCGTTGGGTATCAGGCAGGATATAATAATACTACTACTTCGTATAACACTTATTTAGGCGACCACGCTGGGTATAATGCCACAAGTACACGAAACACGTTCCTTGGACACGCTTCAGGTGAAGCCATGACTACTGGAGAAAGAAATGTTATTCTTGGACGCTACGACGGCAACATACACGGCCTAGACATCCGCACAGGTAACAACCACATCGTGTTGTCTGATGGGGATGGTAATCCACAACTATATTTTGCAAGTGGGCGATGGCAAACTAATGGCAAAGCTATTAGTACACTACTAACAACAATACAGTTAACTAATGGTGATTATACCGATATAACAATACAACATGGTGTTTATATTTTACAGTTAAGAATGATCATAGGAGGAATAGGTCAAGCACTAAGAACTTACTCAGTTGCTAGTTGGTATCATTCTAATGTTGCTTATATGGATGTAATTTCTCTGGGAGATGATGGTGGAGGTTTAAGTGCATCTAAGCGAACAGCAACTGCTGGTTCTATGAAGGTTCGTGTACAAAATAGTACAGGATATAGTAATCACGATATACAATGTATATTTACTAGAATGTTGTAAAGATTATAAATAGGAGTTAAAAATGAATCTATGGTTTGATGAAAATGGCAAACGAGTCGGTATGTCAGATATGGACAATCTTTCTTTTAGTTTTGAAACAACAAAAATTGAAGTGTCCTCTGTTGAAGAAGGTAAAACTTGCCAATTAATAGATGGTGAAATTATATATTCTGATCCAGTAGAAACTGTTGAAGATACGCAAGCTATGAATACAATGAGAATACAGAAAGATAGACGTAGTGCATATCCGTCAATAGAAGATCAACTAGATAAAATATTTCACGAAGGTATTGACGCTTGGAAAACAGATATACAAACCATCAAAAATGCACACCCAAAACCAGAATAGGATAAAACAATGGATGA
>CERI01284219.1_pt1 | contig 12395 bp, 11 predicted proteins | sample 350261 | NCBI WGS metagenome assembly CERI01 (sample SAMEA2620979, study PRJEB7988) | marine metagenome | isolation source: saline water (ENVO:00002010), including
TTAATCAAATGATTCATCGTGCCGAAAAGATTGGTGTCATCCATCGCTGTAATACTGCCAATGGCGAATATATTGAAACGTCTAAAAAGAATGCTGCATTAATGAATTATTTCAAAAATAATATACTTCATTTATTTTCATTACCTGCAACAATTTCGTTTTTTTTCCTTTTAAAAAAGAATCTTGAATTTAAGGAGATGCTCCAACTTATTCATTCAATCTATCCATATTTAAAAAAAGATTTGAGTTTGAAGTGGAGCATAGAAGATATTGATCAAAAGACTTTAGAGTCGACTAACTCTTTGGTTGAAAGAGGTTTACTAGCTTATAGCCAAGGAAAAAAGCTAGTAATGCGTCCAAATCCAGGATCAGATAAAGAATCCCAATTATTCATGCTAGGGCAGTCAATTGCGCCAATGCTTCAACGTTTTTATCTTTTGTTAAGCATCTTAAAGGCAAATGGTATAGGAACGTTAGATGACGAAAAACTAATAATTTTATTTCGTAAAGGTCTAAAGCATCTATCATTATTTGATGAGTTTCACTCATTGGAATTATTTAATAAGACCTTGTTAAATGATCTTTTATATATATTCAAACATTTAAAAATAATTTGGTACAACTCAAGTGGCTATATTGAGTTTGATAACGATTCAGAAATATTTAATATTAAAAGTGATATTTTTATTAAGAATGAAATCTATCATGGTATTCAATCATTACTTTGGAAGAATGAGTAATGAAAGTAGTATCCCTATATAAATTTATGGATATTAATGATCCAGATTCCTTTAGAGACCAACTCAAAATATTATGTGATGAGCAATCTTTGCTAGGCACAATTCTTGTTGCTAGAGAGGGCTTTAATGGAACTATTGCCGGAAATGAATCTGCTATCAAGGTAGTTTTAAATTTTATACGTGATCGATTTAAGCTCAACAAAGAACTTGAAGCTTTTTGGGCTGATTCAAAAGAAGCCCCATTTCGTAAAATGAGAGTAAAAGTTAAGAAAGAAATTGTTTCATTAGGACGCCCAGATGTTTTACCTCATAGATTGTCTGGTAAACATGTTGATGTTAAGCAATGGAATAAATTGATTTCAAACCCTGATGTTTTAGTAATTGATACTCGTAATCAATATGAGATTGAAGTAGGTACGTTTCCAGGAGCCATTAATCCAGAGAATAATTCTTTTCGAGAATTTGGAGATTTTGCAAAAAAACTGGCAGAAGAGGACACCAATCGTCAACTTGCGATGTTTTGTACAGGAGGAATTCGCTGTGAGAAAGCAACCGCCTTGATGCTCGAGCTAGGTTTTTCGGATGTATATCATTTGAAAGGTGGAATTCTTAAATATTTAGCAGAGGTTAATCAATCTGAAAACAAATGGAGTGGTGAGTGTTTTGTATTCGACTCTCGTATAGCAGTAGATCGTGATTTAATAGAAGGTGAATATCAACAGTGTCATGCTTGCCGACGGCCATTAAAGTCATCTGATTTAGAGTCCCCTCATTACCTTGAGGGAGTATCCTGCGAACATTGCAATAAAAACTAAAAGATTTGATCCTTGTATGCGAGAGCTACTCTTGCGCAGATAGATAAGCCCTTATTGGGGTAATAGTTGCATTACATTATTAGAAAAAAAATTTAGCTGTATTGTTCTTATATTAGGCATGAGCTAGTGCTAGCCAGTCCTTATCAGAAGCTCCAATTACAAAAAAATCGGGGTTTAATATATTTTTCTTATTATATTTAAGTTTATTGCCATGCATTGTAAGCACCCTTCCACCAGCTTCTTCTACTATAATTTGTGCGGCAGCTGTATCCCATTCTGAAGTTTTGCCAAATCTTGGGTAAAGGTCTGCTTTCCCCTCTGCAATAATGCAAAATTTTAGAGAGCTTCCTATTTTTTTTAAATTGTAACTACCAATTCCTTTTAAATATTCATTAAGATTTAATGATTTATGAGATCTGCTGCCGAGAACTTTTATTGGTTTTGAAGCTTTTTTTGCAACATTAATGAATTTACTCTTACCATTCTTGTCTTTGCATGCAGCCCCATGTCCTTTATAACCAAAGTAAGTTTTATTCTTGATAGGAATGTGAACCACACCTAAGACTGGTTCATTATTATCAATTAGTGCAATATTAACGGTGAATTCTCCATTTCGATTAATAAATTCCTTTGTTCCATCCAGTGGGTCTATTAACCAGTATCTTTTCCAGAGACTGCGTTTATTATAATCTGGTAAGTCATCTTCTTCAGATATAATTGGAATACTAGGATCTAATTTCATTAGTCCGTTAACAATATGAGAGTGTGCCGCCAGATCAGCTTGAGTTAATGGTGATTTATCACTCTTTATTTTTACGGAGAATCCAGATAAATAAATTTCTAGAATAATCTTGCCAGCATCTTCTGCCAAATCAATGGTAGGATTTATTAGATTCTTCATTATGGTACCAATTTAAGTATAAGGTTTTTGCAATTATAAAATTGTAGAGGCTTTTGGTAAATAAATTAAGAGAATAATTTAAAAAATGAAAATTAATCCAAAATCAGTTTTAAAAAATGTTGAAACTCTTATGTTAGATATGGATGGGACTTTACTTGATCTTGCGTTTGATAATTACATGTGGCTTGAACATATTCCTCGTCAATTTTCGTTGAAAAAAAATATTTCCTATGAAGAAGCAAAAAAACTTTTAGCTGATAAATTTATGCTTGCTCAAGGGGATTTATGCTGGTACAGCCTTGATCATTGGTCAGATACTTTAGGTATGGATATTTTAAAAATGCATTATGATGCAAGTTATAAAATTAAATTTTTACCTAAAGCTCAAGAATTTCTTGAACGAGTTTGCAATCAGAAATTTCGCGTTTTACTAGTAACAAATTCTCATAGGGCATCCTTGGAATTAAAAGATGCTAATACTGGAATCTGCAATTATTTTGATGAAATACATAGTTCTCATGATTATGGGTTTGCAAAGGAGAACCAAAAATTTTGGATTGCTCTTCAGAAAAAGATTGATTTCGATCCAAAAAATACACTTTTTGTGGATGACTGTTCATACGTTTTAAGAAGTGCAAAAAGATATGGTATTGAAATGTTGCTCAAAGTCACGCAGCCTGATTCAAGGTTCTCTGAAAAGAATTCTTCAGAATTTAAAGGAGTCAAGCAAGTAGCTGATATTTTTTAGTCAATTTTTATTGTGCGTTCGATTTTTTCTTTTCTTTGATGGTTTTCTTAGGTCTGGTAAGACTAGTGGATCATAATTAGCAAATGGAATTTTCCCCCCGATATATTTTTCAATGTCCGGTAATGACATTGCATATGTTTCACAAGCTAGACTAACAGCATAACCAGAGGCACCAGCTCGAGCTGTTCGACCAATTCTATGAACATAGTCTGCAGCATCATTTGGTAAATCATAATTGATTACATATTCAACATCAGATATGTGTAGACCCCGAGATGCAACATCAGTACCAATAAGAACTCTCAAGTTACCTTTTTGAAAATTAGATAAAAGCCGCTCACGTTTTTTTTGAGGTACATCACCAGAAATTGCTGCTGCATCAATATCATTTGATCTCAGGTAATCTTGAACATTTTCTGCCTCTCTTTTGGTATTTACAAATACCATTGTACGAACATCACCAATCTCTCTCATTAGACCAATAAGAAGCTGCATCTTGTCTTCATTAGAAGGGTAGAATATTGCTTGCTTAACTTTATCAGCTGTTATCTTTTCAGGTTCAATTTGAATTAGCTTTGGTTCATTCATATGTTCATAGGCGAGCTCTAAAACGCGCTGAGATAAAGTAGCGGAAAATAACATATTAAGCCGCTTTTCTGGGTTTGGGAGACGCCTTAATAAGTAACGAATATCTTTTATAAAGCCAAGATCAAACATTCGATCAGCTTCATCTAAGATTGCTACTTGAATCTCGTTTAAATTGAATGTGCCCTGTTTAAAATAATCTATTAATCTACCCGGCGTTCCAATAATTACATCAATGCCCTTCATAAGCTTTTCGCGTTGTTTTTCGTAATCTGTACCGCCATATGCAAGCCCAATGGTCAAATCTGTGTTCTTACCTAAAATAGTTGCATCCTTAGCAATTTGTATTGCTAGCTCCCGTGTAGGCGCTAAAATGAAAGCTTTTGGTTGTTTTTGCTTTTTATTTTCATTGTTTTGATTTGATAATAAGTGTTGGAATGCAGCAATTAAAAAAGCTGCTGTTTTGCCAGTTCCTGTTTGAGCTTGACCTGCAACATCACAAGAATTTAGGGCAATAGGCAACGTATTAGCTTGAATTGGCGTACAAAATTCAAAGCCAGCGTCACGGATACTTGCCTGTAAATTCTCATGTAATTCCAAGCAGTCGAATCTGAGGTCGGTAAGATAATCTTCAGACATAAATAAGAACCAAAAAAATATTCGTTAAAAGCTTGCAAATTGTCTTGCGAAACGGTCAAATTAGCTTAATTCGACGCGATAATCTTCGCACCCGTCAAATTTCACTTTCCTAATGATAAAAAAAGAAACTGAAATAGTCGGCAACAAAGTTGCGACATATTGCCTGATTGTTAAGGCAGCGTCATCCGTTTTATCAATGTTCGTACGTCAAGGGACTTGACTGCGAGCAAAATCACTTTTTTAAAAACCTTTCATTTGGAGGATGTAGCCGGTGAGCGATAAGATTCTGCAAACTACGGATAGCAACTTTGATGCTGACGTAATTGATAATAAAAGGCCTGTCTTAGTAGACTTTTGGGCTGAATGGTGCGGGCCATGCAAGGCAATTTCACCAATATTGGATGAAATAGCTGAAGAATATGAAGGATCACTTGATGTTGTTAAATTAAACGTTGATGACAGTCCAGGGATTTCTCAAAAGTTTGGTATTAGAAGCATACCAACCATAATAATTTTTAAAGATGGCGCAGTGCAAGCTCAGAAGCTTGGAGCAATGTCAAAAACACAGCTCATTGAATTTATAAATACTAATATTTGAGAGAAATTAATTGTCTATTACAAAAACATCACAAAATCCACGCTCTAATAATCGTTCTGGCGGTAAGGGCGGTAAGGGTAACCAAAATCGACGACGACGACGTCGTCCTCCACAGAATGAATATCCCAATGATGATGAGAGTTCGTTAGAAATAATCCCAGCTGATCAGCTTGAAGCTAGCAAAAGTGTTATGAATTTAACAGAACTTAAGACCCGTCCAGCATCTGCTTTGGTTGAGTTAGGCGAATCCTTAGGGATTCAGAATCTTGCACGCTCGAGAAAGCAGGATATTATTTTTTCAATTTTAAAAACCCATGCCAAAAGCGGTGAAAATATATATGGTGATGGTGTTTTAGAAATATTGCAGGACGGTTTTGGTTTTTTACGCTCATCAGATAGCTCCTATCTTGCTGGCCCGGACGATATTTATGTTAGTCCAAGTCAGATTAGAAGATTTAACTTACGTACAGGAGATACAGTCTCAGGATTAATTCGACCACCAAAAGAAAGCGAACGTTACTTTGCTTTACTTAAAATTGGTCAAATTAATCACGATGCCCCTGAAAATACTAGAAGTAAGGTTTTATTTGAAAATTTAACCCCGTTATTTCCTAAATCTCGTCTGACTCTAGAGCAGGGTAACGGCAGCACTGAAGATTTGACAGCTCGTATTATCGATATGGTTGCGCCAATAGGTAAAGGTCAGCGAGGTCTAATTGTCTCGCCTCCAAAAGCAGGCAAAACAATGTTGCTTCAGAATATTGCATCAGCAATTGTGTCAAATAACCCAGAGGTTGATCTCATTGTTCTACTTATTGACGAAAGACCAGAAGAAGTAACTGAAATGGAGCGAACTGTTCGCGGAGAAGTACTCTCATCAACATTTGATGAGCCCGCAAGTCGACACGTTCAAGTTGCAGACATGGTTATTGAAAAAGCAAAGAGACTTGTTGAGCACAAGCGTGATGTTGTAATTCTTTTAGATTCAATTACTAGATTGGCTAGAGCATACAACACAGTTATTCCATCATCCGGAAAGGTCTTGACTGGGGGTGTCGATGCAAATGCTTTACATAGGCCTAAACGTTTCTTTGGTGCGGCTAGAAATGTAGAAGAGGGAGGAAGTTTGACTATATTGGCAACAGCACTTGTTGATACCGGTTCAAAAATGGATGAAGTTATATACGAAGAATTTAAAGGAACAGGTAATATGGAGATTCATTTAGATCGTCGTATTGCTGAGAAACGAACTTATCCTGCAATCAATATAAATCGATCAGGAACGCGAAAAGAAGATTACCTAACAGATCCTGAAGAGTTACAAAAGATGTGGGTTTTGAGAAAAGTTTTACATCCTATGGATGAAATAGCAGCAATTGAGTTCCTATTGAATAAATTGCAGGACACAAAAACTAATACACAATTTTTTGAAGCAATGAAGCGTTAAAATCTTTGGAGTATTTTGTTAAAAAAATATTTAATAAATTAAAAATTTTTTAATCATTGCTTATAAATTTAATAGAGCCTGTTTCAAGAGAATACTCAGCGCCTACAACATTGATCTTATTTTCCGCAATGAGTTCTTTAAGGATTGTAGATTTATTCTCAAGCGATGTAACTGAAGCTTTAATATTGGTTTGAACGCATTTCTCGATAGTCAAGCAGCTCTTATCACCAAAATTATTTTCTAATTCCAGTTCTAGAGCAGGGCGGATATTGTCAATTATACTGCGAAGATTTGGTGAGGTATGAGAATTTGGTTTTGTAATTTCATCGATTGTGGCAATTACTGCTCCACAGTTACTATGACCCAATACAACTATAAGACGAGTTCCAAGTACAGCTACAGCGTATTCGATGCTACCAATTTGCGTCGAAGAAGCAATGTTGCCTGCAACTCTAATTACAAAAAGGTCACCAATTCCACAGTCAAATATAAGTTCTACGGGTACCCTTGAGTCAGAGCATGCAAGGATTATAGCAAAAGGTTTTTGGCCCGATGCTTGATCTAAATGCTGTTTGCGATTAGCTGATACTTCTTTACTCACTTCACCAGATAAAAATCTCTTATTACCTTTGCAAAGACGTTTTAATGCTTCATCTGGATCCATCATTTTTTAACATTATCCTGAAATATGATTATTGGACAATCCATCTATGTAATCGAGCAATGGAACCCTTTGGAAAATAAGTTTTATTCTGAGGGAGTTCTAAATAGCCATCTGTATCAGACAAAGATGCAAAGTCTCCAGAAGTGTTGGTTTTAATAGGTATTGCCAAAGTTTGACCATTTTTATCAAATCTTAATTTAACAGGTTTATACAAAGTCAATAATGGTTTAAAGTAAATTTTTGACGTAATTTTTGCATATTCTGGCAAGATTTTTGGAGCCCCGGATGCGCATAATAGTGACCTCAAAACATAATGTCTGCAACAAATTAATGCAGATACTGGGTTACCTGGAAGAGCAAATATTAATTGCCCCTCAGGCCCCTTACCAAACCACATAGGCTTTCCAGGGCTCTGGCTAACTTTATGGAAAATAACTTTTACCCCAAGATTGCAGAGAACCTGGGGAATATAATCTGCTTTACCCATTGAGACACCACCACTCAAAATAAGTACATTTGATTCTTTTAGGTGTATTGCCAGACGCTCGTTTAGTTTAGAAATATTATCACCAATGTGGTCATGTTTAATCTTTTTATAATGATGACTTTTGAGCAAAGAAACGATTGCTGGTCCATTAGACATTCTAACTTCATGAGGCCCTATTGGTTTACCTGATTCAATAAGTTCATTACCTGTTGAAATAACTCTAATAATCGGATCTTTAGAGACAACCACATCTTTTTTTCCACAAGAAGCGATAATTGCAATATCAAATGGTGAAATACGTTTCCCAGGGCTTAATAATTGCTTTCCTTTTGTATAATCTGATGCACGAGGATGAATAAAACGATTTTTTTGAAGCTTATATTGATTTTTGATTATTGCTTCTCCATTTAAGATGGATAATTCTTCAATTGGTACAATAGAATCGGCTCCTCTTGGTAACGAGGCACCTGTCATTATTTCAATACACCTCCCACTTTTTAAAGATAATCTTTTATCACCAGCAGCTTGTATTGCTTGAATTGGAAACTTTAATTGGCCTGAATTGTAATTACTCCAGGATAAAGCGATTCCATCCATCATTACGCGATCAAAAGGTGGTTGATCTCTCTCTGCTTTTACAATTTCTTGCAATACACAACCGGTTGCTTCAGCGTTGAGAACAGTCTCTGTGGCAAAGTTTTCTGTTGCAGCTAAAATTAATTCAAGTGCTTCTGACGCTTTATGCATAAAACAACTATCTTTTTTCTCGTGAAACTGCGCGATGTCCAATATCACGTCTATAAAAAACGTCATCCCAATAAATTTTATCAACCGCCTCGTAGGCATTTCCTGCTGCTAAAGTCACAGAATCTCCAAGGCCCACAACACAGAGCACACGACCACCGTGAGTTTGAATGCGACCATTTTTTAGACTTGTGCCAGCATGAAATACTTTCTGGGTTTTAGTGGTTGCATCTTTAAGGCCTTTGATATCTTTTCCTGTCTTATATTCCATTGGATACCCTCCAGCTGCAAGAACAACACCTAGAGCAGCTCGAGAATCCCACTCTGCAGTTTCTTTAGCTAAAGTGCCGTTTATTGTGGATAAAAGAATAGCCGAAAGGTCTGATTTAAGACGCATTAATATTGGCTGAGTTTCCGGATCTCCTAATCGACAATTGAATTCTATTACCTTTGGGTTTCCATCTTGCAAAATCATTAATCCAGCATAGAGAAATCCCAGGTAAGGGTAACCATCAACAAACATTCCCTTCAGTGTTGGCTGAATAATTTCATTGATAATTTTTTTTTCAATTTGATCGTTTACTATTGGAGCTGGAGAGTATGCACCCATGCCCCCTGTATTAGGGCCAGTATCACCATCATTTATTGCTTTGTGATCTTGTGAAGTTGCTAATGGCAAGATTGACTTACCATCTGTAATAACAATAAAACTAACTTCTTCTCCTTCTAAATACTCTTCAATAACAATCTGTTTTCCAGCATTACCAAAAGAATTACCTGAAAGCATTTCAATAGCAGCATTTTCAGCTTCTTCAATAGTCATTGCGACGATTACACCCTTACCTGATGCCAAACCATCAGCTTTGATTACTATCGGCGCACCTTTATTTCGAATATATGCAATAGCTGAATTAATTTCAGAAAAGCTTTGAAACTCAGCTGTCGGAACTTTATGTCGCTTTAGGAAGTTTTTTGTAAATATTTTTGATCCTTCTAGCTGAGCCGCTGCTGCTGAAGGACCAAAACAAGCAAGATCGAAAGAATTAAAGTGATCAACAATGCCATGAACTAAAGGTGTTTCTGGCCCAATAATTGTTAAATCTATATTTTCCTTTTTTGCAAAGTCAGATAATGCGTCAAAATTATTAATTTCAATTTTAATATTTTTGACCTTTTCTTCAAGCTCTGTTCCGGCATTTCCTGGTGCAACAAAAATTTCTTTAACATCTTGAGATTGAGCACATTTCCATGCAAGAGCATGTTCACGACCACCATTGCCAATTATTAAGATTTTCATAGAATTCTCATAAAAATTTAATGCCGAAAATGACGAATACCTGTGAACACCATCGCAATACCGTGATCATTTGCTGCTTGAATAACTTCATCGTCTCGAACAGAGCCACCTGGTTGAATAATTGATGTGATTCCAGTTTTCGCTGCTTCATCAATTCCATCACGAAACGGAAAGAAAGCATCCGATGCCATTACAGAGCCTTCAATTTTTAAATTCTCATCATTTGCTTTGATCGCTGCAATTTTTGTGCTGTAAACACGGCTCATTTGACCTGCCCCTACACCAATTGTGGCACTATCCTTACAGAAAATTATTGCATTTGATTTAACATATTTGACTACAGTCCATGCAAATAGCATATCCCTAATTTGTTCTGGTGAAGGTGGCTTATCAGTAACTATGTTTAAATTTTCTTCAGTAATGCTAGCAGTATCAGTTTCTTGAACAAGCAGTCCACCTGAGATTTTTTTATAATCATATTCGTAAATTGTATTTTTTGACCATTTGCCAGTTTCTAATAATCGTATATTTTTCTTCTGAGAGATTATATTGGCGGCATCATTATCTATCTTTGGGGCTACAATAACTTCAACGAACTGTTGTTGTATTATATTTTCTGCTGTCTTTCTATCTAGTGGTCGATTAAAAGCAATAATGCCACCAAATGCAGATGTTGGATCAGTTTCGTATGCCTTTTTATAGGCTTCTTTAATATTTGTAGAAACTGCTACACCACATGGATTAGCGTGTTTTACTATAACGCAGGCAGGATCATTAAAATTTTTTACACATTGCAAAGCTGCATCACTGTCTGCGATGTTATTAAATGAAAGCTCTTTCCCTTGAAGCTGTTTTGCCATTGCCAAAGATCCAATATTAGCATGTTGATCGATATAGAATGCAGCATTTTGATGTGGATTTTCACCGTAACGTAATTTATTTGATAGATTTCCTGAATATAAAAATCTTGAATTAAACTCATTATCTTTTAATGTATTAGATAAATATTTAGTAATTGCTGTGTCATAGCTAGCAGTATGAGCATATGCTTTTGCTGCAAGTTTGCGACGTTTAACTGTAGATAGAGAGCCCTCCCTAATATCATTAAGGACGGGTCCGTAGTCTTCGGGCTCAACAATTACGACCACGCTATCATGGTTTTTGGAAGCAGCACGAATCATTGCAGGGCCACCTATATCAATGTTTTCAATTGCTTCATTGATAGTTGACTTATTATTGGCAATTGTTTCCTCAAAAGGATAAAGATTGACGATTAATAAATCGATGGGATCTATATTATGATTTTTCATAATTGATTCATCAATTCCACGACGACCTAATAGGCCTCCATGAATAATTGGGTGTAAAGTTTTTACTCGGCCATCCATAATTTCTGGAAAGTTAGTTTTCTCTGATACATCAATTATACTCAGTCCTGCGTTTCGCAATACCTTTGATGTGCCGCCAGTTGATAGAATTTCTATATCTAATTCTAAAAGTTTTTTCGCTAATGGAACTACACCACGTTTATCAGAAACACTGATAAGCGCTCGTCGAATATTAAACATTAAATTACCTAAAAATTAAGCAAGAAGATCCAATAAGGACTATTCTTGAATTAGAGAATAAGTTTTAAGTTTTTTTCGCAATGTACCCCTATTCAAGCCCAAAATACCAGCTGCTTGACTCTGGTTTCCTTGCGTATAATTCATCACAACTTTAAACAAAGGTCGTTCTACTTCTCCAATAACAAGGTCATATAGATCACCTGGGCGATCTCCGTTAAGGGAAGTGAAGTATTGATCCAGAGCATCTTCAGTATGCTTGCAGAGCGGCTTTCTACTCTTCTTGGATACAAGCGAATCTTTTTGATTTTTATTTACCACAATTATCTAATCCTGAGTGCATACCTCATTTCACAATGAGATTAAATATTTATCCCCCAATTGGAACAATTAGTCTTTCAAAGCAAAATTTTGACTTCTCTCAAAGAAGTTTTTTATTAACTTAATTTGTTCCAAAGCATTTTTTGCACGTACTACCTGAAATCGAAATTCATCTGCATCTTCTAAGCTATAGCAATACCAGGTCAGGTGCTTTCGAGCCACTCGAACTCCATTCACTTCTCCATAGAACTGATGCAGTTCTTTCAAGTGGTCAAGCATAATATCACGCAATTCAATTTTATCCAGTCGCGGTTTTTTCTCATTAGGGTTAACAAGTTGAAGTAGCTCGCGAAAAATCCAAGGCCGACCCTGTGCGCCACGCCCAATCATTAAGCCATCGCAATTCGTTGCGCTTAATACTTCAAGCGACTTCTCAATGGATGTTATATCTCCATTTGCGATGACAGGTATTCCCACGGCTTCTTTGACTTGCGCAATAGTTTCAAATTCTGCTTCACCTTTGAAACGACATGCGCGAGTTCTACCATGAATAGCAAGTGAAGATACGCCAGCATCTTCAGCTATTTTTGCAATATTAATTGCATTACGATTTTTTGTGTCCCAGCCCGTTCTGATTTTTAAAGTAATTGGAACCCGGACTGATTTGACCACTTTAGTTAAAATAGATCTAACTAATTTTTCATCTTTGAGTAAGGCTGAGCCTGCATATTTTTTACATACCTTTTTTGCTGGACAACCCATATTTACATCAATAATTTGTGCACCTCGCGAAACACAAGCTGCAGCAGCTATAGCTAGTCTCTCGGGTTCTGATCCAGCTATC
>CERI01050342.1_pt1 | contig 12394 bp, 8 predicted proteins | sample 350261 | NCBI WGS metagenome assembly CERI01 (sample SAMEA2620979, study PRJEB7988) | marine metagenome | isolation source: saline water (ENVO:00002010), including
AAGGCTCTGGGTTTGTGGAGGCTCCCTGGGTTAAAATCGGATAAGCAAAAAAACCATATGAAATAGTTTTTAACATAATAACTATCCCCCTTCAGCTTTATTAAATGTTACTAAAAAACTACATTTAAACTGTACCTTAATAATGTTAAAAAATCAAGCATTTTTTGGTAATCCCTAGCAGCTTTAGCCATGGTCGATGCGTTGGATCCGTGATTCAGAAAAGGGCTAAACGACTGAAGTTCGAATAAACCCGTCCGGAATGGGCGTGTGGGTGTGTTTGGCTTGGACAACTGACATAAATAAATCGGGGTCTACAATTAAGCATTGGGCGGGTTTACCCAGGGAAAGTCCATCGGTAATCCCAAAAAACTGAGGAATATCCCAGGTAATTCGGCTAAGCATGGTGGCTAGTGGTAATTGCGTCAGTCGCGCAATCATAAAGGCCAAAAGAATCGTGTCTTCCGGAGTTATTGTGGCATATAGGTGATCAATGACATTGGCCTTCAAGGCTTCAATAAAGTAAGCCGAATCCGATTCGAAAAACGCATCCAAACTAGCGCTAACGCAAACAGCCGGAATATGTTTTTTTGCGGTTAAAGCGGTGGCTAGCATTTGGCCGGTGGTAACCGCTTCTAAAAATATGGGCCGATTGTGGCGTTCAAGGCTGGTCATCATAGATTGAAATTCAGTGGGGTCAAAGACGGCTCCCCAGCGTACAATAATGGGAAATTGCCAGTGGCTTAGTGGACTAAGTGCCTGATTAACCGCATCGACTGTATCATGGTTTAGGGTAACGCTAACACCAACCACGGGCTGCCCATTGGCGGTGGGTTCTTGGCTTAGCAGTGTGGATATGGGTATCCATGGATAGGCGTGCTGGTGCCCAACAGGGCCAATGGTTCCGGTTAGATTGGGGGTTTGGGGGTCGGTGTCAATGCCGAGAATATGCGGTAAAATATAGCAGTTTTTGCAATCTATTAACGCAATGTCGGCGTCGGTTTCATCGGGCAAATAGCCTTTTCCTGTTACAATGCCGTTTTCAATTAATATGTTGATTTTACGCTCGTTGTGGTCATCACCAATGAGTATGCCGTTGATATATGCTGTTTTTGTCATTGGACTATAATCGTACCATAGTTTTCTGTAGTTTTCTGGTTTTTTCGTCCGAATGCTTGTGTGTAAATCCAAAAGCTAATCGGGGATATGATACTATAGAATTGGAATGAAATATAAACTATACACTTTGCTTTTATCCGTCTTTTTCCCCTTAGCGGCTAGCCTGCTTGTGGTGTTTTTGGGCGTGTCGTTGTTATCCGTGGCCCATACCGGTGCTGTGGGGGCCTGGAGTGTGGATATGGGGCGATGGATTTTAGGGCGTTCGGTATGGTTTGTGCCCCTTTTGGGCATTATTGCTGTATGGCAGCGGTATGTCGCCGGGGTTTCAGCCACACGATGCAGCCTGGGTTGGGCTGCTTTGACATGGGGCTGTGCATTAATGGTTACCGCTGTAACGGTGGATCCAATGGCGATGTTAACCCAAACAACGTGCTGGAGCACGGGTGGTTTAGTCGGGTTTATGAGTTATCGCGTTGCCGTAGTTAGCGCAGGGCTTTGGGGTGTGTGGTTACTGGTGGCTAGTTTTATCGTGGGGGGGCTCTGGCTGTGGAGGGTGTCATTAGCGAGGCCTCAAATAGGGGCGATCCGTCAATGGGTATTAGCGCAAGGGTCTCGCATTCCACTACCTTGTCTCCAACAATTTAAGGCGCTATTCGCTACCGAGAGTTCAGATAAACCACGCTCAGGTCGACCCCAATCAGATAACTTCAATAAAGTGAGCCCTAGTGCAAAGCGTCCAGTAGCCGTGGCGCAGTCGTCCAATCAGTATCCGCCGATTGACTTGCTAGACACGCCCAATACAGTCCGGTCAACAGCCGATCCAGATGCCACACGTGGCGATGCCGTGTTGGCGGTATTGCACAGCTTTGGTGTTCGGGCGTCTGTAGAAAATGTCACGGTTGGCCCCAGTGTCACCCGGTATGAACTAAGCTTGGGGCAAGGGGTTAAGTTAAGCAAAGTTATGGGGTTATCCAATGATATTGCACTCAAACTAGCCAGTGCTAATGTACGAATTGAAGCGATTGCCGGCCAATCATTGGTGGGCATTGAAGTGCCAAACCCAGTGGTTCAAGCTGTGCGATTGCGGCCGTTGATTGAGTCGGCTCAATCAGATCCCGATAAATTACTCGCCGCCATGGGTCTAAGTATTACAGGCGATCCTATTATTATGCATTTGGGGCATATGCCCCATGTATTAATTGCTGGCGCAACAGGATCGGGTAAAAGTGTATGTGTTAATACCATTATCTTGTCTATTTTAATGCGAGCAACGCCGGACGAGGTTCGGTTTGTTATGATTGATCCAAAAAAAGTGGAACTAAATTTGTATGCCGGCATTCCCCATTTACTGGCGCCTGTGGTGACCGATTCGGCGCAAGCGGCAGCAACGTTGCAAAAGTGGGTATTAAAAGAGATGGAGCGACGCTACACAATCTTTTCAAGATTGGGGGCTAAGCAGTTGGAGGGCTACAATAAAAAAGTGACGGTGTTGCGGGCAGATTATAAAAAAAACCCCAAAAAAGTCAAGGCTATTTTGCACGAAAAGCTGGGGTATGATCCGGAGGTTGAGGACCCCGTATTGCCCGATGTCTTGCCCTATATTGTGGTGATTATTGATGAGTTGGCAGATCTAATGATGGTGGCCGCTCAGGATGTTGAAACAACAATTTGCCGGTTGGCACAAATGGCTCGGGCGACAGGTATTCATTTGGTTATTGCGACGCAACGGCCGAGTGTTAATGTAATTACGGGCTTAATTAAGGCCAACATTCCATCTCGAATTTCATTTTTTTTGCAATCACAAATTGATTCTCGGACGATTTTAGATTCAGGCGGCGCTGAAAAGTTAATGGGCAAAGGCGATATGCTGTACATGCCCGTAGGCACGTTTAAGCCTCAGCGGTCACAGGGGGTGTTTGTCACAGAGTCAGAAGTTGAACGGGTGGTTGCTTTTTGGAAAAAGCAGGCAAAGCCCAGATATCATGAGGATATTTTAAATGTTAAGGTCGACCGAGTGGATGAGACCGTATCAGATGCGGAGGATCCGTTATATTTAGAAGCCAAAACCTTGGTTAAATCTCAGAAAAAAGTATCCGTATCGTTGTTGCAGCGAAAGCTAAAAATCGGGTACAACCGTGCCGCACGGCTTATGGATGAACTTGAAGAAAAAGGAATTGTGACTGCCTATGATGAAGCGCAAAAATCACGTCAAGTAATTGGATGAGCCACCGCCAACAAAATGCAATATTTCAACACAGTCACTGGGGTTTAGCTGAGCACATGTATCCGTCACAACATGGGCGTTTTGCATAATACTGACTCGATCAGAATACAAGCCTAAATGGACAACAAGGTCATGGAGTGTTCCAACGGCACTGGGTACAGTGTAGCGCGAACCATTAAGGGTGATTACCATACGGCCTGGGCACTGCGGGGGGGCCAGTAAATAAACCAGGCGCTTCCAATAATAGAGTTTCGGGGAACCGTTCCCCAGTACCGGGAGTCTTGAGAGTAACGCCGGTTATCGCCCAGCATAAAAAAATGATCATCTGGAATTTTAATATCAGGCCGATTGCTGAAGTCATCGCGAACACGGACACCGGGAAAGTGTAGGGGCGCTTGGTTAATGTACACGGTACCGTTATGAATGCTGACCGTTTCGCCCCCTAGCCCAACCACTCGCTTTACAAATTCTTTGCCATCCCCGTGAGGGGACTGGAATAAAACAACATCGCCTCGCCGAATGGGGGAAAAGTGATGGGGGTATTTGAGAACAATTAGGCGATCGTTGATCCCCAGGGTGGGAATCATTGATCCAGACACCACTTTGGAGGACTGTATTAGCCAATCGCGAATGCCGAGAACTAGTAAAATAGAGACTAAACACACTTCAGCATAATGGACAAACGCTGCACACGGTTTGGGCAACGCGTGTTTGCGGACGTGCCAATTGTGGTAGCTATGTCTCAGTAGTCGAATCATTGATGATAAATATGGTACCATGGTGAGGTTGTGATCGGCTACTTAAACGCATTATGAATTGGTGGCAACCCACCCCCATTCAAATTTTAGTCTTGGGGTACGTTGTGATGATTGCGATTGGGTCTTGCTTGTTAATGCTGCCAGTTGCTTTAATGGCCCCGATTCCCTACATTGACGCATTGTTTACTGCGACGTCAGCCCTCTGCGTGACGGGTCTAGTGGTCAACGATGTATCGGTCGTGTTTTCACGTGTGGGGCAGTGCATTATACTGGCCATGATTCAGTTGGGTGGACTCGGGATTATGTCCCTATCCGCGTTTGTGGCACTGTTGCTGAAAAAAAAATTATCTCAGCAGCAGGTAGTGTTTTTTCAATCGGGGGTAGATGATCAAAATCAAGCCAATGTGCTTAAAATTATTCGCGCTATTGTAGGGGTAACTATTGCCGTAGAAGGCGCTGGCGCCGTGCTGCTATTTTTGCATTGGTATGGCCAGGGATTTGGGTTTTCTAAAAGTCTTTTTTATGGTGTTTTTCATGCAGTTTCAGCCTTTTGTAATGCGGGGTTTACTTTATTTTCAGATAGTTTGTATAACTATATCGATCACGGATTTTTGCTTTTAGTAATTGCAGCATTGGTAACGTTGGGAGGGCTGGGATTCCCTGTGTTATACAATGTGATTCAGGTAGTTAAAGCGAAGTTTATTTCGGGTCGTGTGGCGCGAATTACCCCCAACAGCAAGCTGGTTTTATGGACAAGCTTTTGGTTAATTATCGGGGCGGCGAGCGTGATTTTCATAGCAGAATACCAGCATGCATTTCAAGCGTTGCCGTGGCCGGACCAAGTAATCAACGCTGTATTTTATTCAATATCGGCGCGAACAGCGGGGTTTTCAACGATGGATCTGACCCTGTTTCACCCGGCTGTTTTATTGCTGTTAATGGGGTTAATGTATGTGGGCACTGCGCCAGGGTCTACAGGGGGTGGAATTCGCATTACAACCATGGTTGTAATGCTTGGAAACTTGGTTCAAGTTGTGCGAGGGCATGAACATTTAAATTTATTTTACCGACGCGTGTCGATGCGAACGTACCGCTACGCATTATCCATCGCGATGTTGTCAATTTTAATTGTGGGGACATTTTTGAGCGCGATGATATCGACCCAAGCAAGCGAATGGTTGCCAACAACGTTTGAGGTAGTATCCGCGTTTGGAACCGCCGGGTTGTCTATGGGATTAACAGACGCCCTGTCAATTTTAGGAAAATTCTTTATAATAGTACTCATGATGATTGGTCGTGTTGGCGCATTAAGTTTCTTGTTGGTGTTTTCGGGTCGCCGTAAAACAGCATCTGTGGCATATCCGGAGGAGCATATTTCAGTCGTATGAAAACAATTGCGGTGATTGGTCTTGGTGAGTTTGGGCTTCAAGTTGCGGTTGAGCTATCTCAAAAAGGGTTTTATGTGATTGGCATTGATAATCAGGAATCAGCGATTGACGATATTAAAGATCGCGTGAATCAAGCCGTAATTCTGGACTCAACAGACGAGTTTGCGATGCGTGCCGTCAATATTGACAATGTGGATGTGGCGGTTGTGTCCATCGGGTCCAACGTGCAATCCAGTTTGCTAACAGCTGCGTTATTGAAGAAATTCGATATTAAAAATATTTATGTCCGATCAATTGACGAGTTGCAAGAAAGTATTTTAGAGTCTATGAAAATTAGGAATATTATTAATATTGCCAAAGATATGGGTAAACAATTGTCTCGATCTATTTCATCAGAAACCGTGAAGTATATTGAAATTTCTAATCGGCATTCAATTGTAGAAATGCATGTGCCGCCCCGTTTTGTGGGTAAAAGTTTAGCGGAATTAAAATTGAGGCGACGCTTTGCAATTAATGTTATTGGGATTAAAACTCGAAAAATAGAAGTGGATGATGACGGAGATGTGGCTTTTATTGAAGATATGGCGGACATTCCCGATCCTACGCATAGTATTCAAAAAGAGGATATTCTAATTGTGTTGGGGACCAATGAGAAAATTGAAGCGTTATTGGAGCTGGGAGGCGAGGCATGACGGTTAGCATTCGATGGATACTCTATGTACTGGCGCTAATGGGTTTGAGTGCCATTCCCCATGTCTATACTATTCAACAACAGGGGGCGTACTCGTTACAGCAGTGGGTAGCGATTTCATGCGCGGGGTTTGCCATCGCAATACTAGGGGCGGCTGGTTATTACTATGAACGAAAAACAATGCGGATTATTAATGATGCGTGTCATAAGGCCATGGCTGAACGCCGATTGGCCAACTTGTTTCCTGATTTTTATCGGAAATTAACGCACAAAAATTTGCTAGAAAACTTGCAAACAATTTTTAGTATGTTTAAATCGCTGGATCACCTAAAGTCTGCACGCGTGTCGCTAGAAGTTAAAACAGTAAAATTACTATCAAACAGCATTCAAGAAGGCGTTGTGCTAGTTAATAAAGATAAAGTGGTTAGCTATATTAATGCCCAGGCTGAACAGGCCTTGCGTTTAATTCCAGGTGAAGTTACAGGCGAAACAATCATTCGACATATTCATAATGCCGATATTATCAAAGCGTTGGATTTAGCCCTGGAGTCTGAAGAGAAAACTACAGATTTAATCATTGAGTGTGTGGATGGACTGTTTTGGGTTACCGTTTTGCCGATTCATGACCGATTTGGAAGCGTGTCCCGGGCCCTATTTATAATGAAACAAAAACTGGAAGAATCTATATGAGTTTATCACAATCGGATTGCAATCAATTAACACAACTATTGGGTCGCGTGCCTACTGAGGTTGAGGCCTGTGTGGTTGATGTTATGTGGTCAGAGCATTGTTCATATAAAAGCACACGGCCGTTATTAAAACGATTTCCGGTTCGTGCTCCGTCTGTTGTGGTTGGGGTTGGGGAAGATGCTGGCATTGTGGCATTTGCTGAGCACAATGGCCGACAGTATGGCTTAGCCGTTTCGCATGAGTCACACAATCACCCCTCTCAAATTTTACCGATTGAAGGGGCGGCGACGGGTGTTGGCGGCGTTGTTCGGGATGTTTATTGCATGGGTGCCGATGTTATTGGGGTGTTAAACTCGCTCCATTTTGGTCAAGGGACGTGGCATACGGAGCATATTGCCAACCAAGTGGTTCAGGGCGTTGGGGATTATGCCAATCCGTTGGGGGTTCCTGTATTGGCGGGAGAAACCGTATACCACCCCAGTTATAACGAAAACTGCTTGGTTAATGTTGCCGCTGTGGGGCTAGTGCCGTTGGACCACATTATACATAGTTACGTGCCAGAGGCTGCAAAAACAGAGCCGTATGACTTAATTCTATTGGGAAAGTCAACGGATGCAACAGGGTTTGGCGGTGCTACTTTTTCTTCAGTAACCCTAGACCAGTCCGATTCGGCCACCAATATTGGAGCCGTCCAAGTGCATGACCCATTTTTAAAACGTGTAGTGGTCAATGTATTAAATGCTATTTGGGCGTATGTTCGAGACGCGGACATTGCTGTTGGGTGTAAAGACCTTGGCGCCGGGGGCATTGCCTGTGCAACCTCTGAAATTACGAGCGCATCAGGGTTTGGCGCGCGTGTGATTTTGGATCAAGTCAATCAATCGGTTCCAAACTTGGACCCGAAAGTTATTGCGTGTTCAGAAACACAAGAGCGATTTTGTTTGGCGGTGCCGCGATCCCATTCGGCCGCTATTTTGGCTATCGCTAATGAAACGTATGCCATGGGCGATACCTATCCCAATGCGGGGGCTGTAGTAATTGGTGAAGTTGTTCAAGCCCCTCGCTATGTGGTGGAATCAAAGGGTCAGGTAGTGTGTGACTTGCCAATCTCAATTATTACAACGGATGTTTTGGTTGAGCGAACCAGTGCCAATCGGGCGGTTGCGTTTGGTGAGTTTGATGTGGCGCCAGTTCACACTGTGGATACGGTGGCCGCCCTTGTGCAGCACGTTATTGCACACGAAGCCGCTAGGCCAAAAGCATATGTGTACCGTCGGTTTGATCATGGGGTTCGCGGGGATACGATTGTGTCGCCAGGCGAAGCCGGTGCGGGAGTGGTTGCCCCCATACCGGGGTGTCTGGATGCGGTGGCTGTGAGTATTGATAGCAACCATTATGGGGTTTTAAATTCATATCAATCGGGTGCAGCAGCCGTTGCGGAGGCGGTGCGCAATGTTATTGCGGTGGGGGGTGATCCGGTTGCATTAACGGATTGTTTAAATTACGGAAACCCAGAAAACCCCGATGTTTTTTTTGATATTCAACAAGGGATTCAAGGCATTGCGGATGCCGCAACCGCCTTGGGTGGATCGGACCCATTGCCCGTTATTTCAGGTAATGTCAGTTTGTATAATGAATCTAAAACGGGGTCCTCGGTGTGCCCCTCGCCGGTTGTCTTGGCCTTGGGTAAAATGGCGGACTTTCGTCAATCGGTTACTATGGTATTTAAGGCGGTGGGGTCAACCGTGGTATGGGTTGGCAAGGCGCAGGCTCAGTTTGGGGGAACCGTTATTGCCGATGTGCTTCCAGACGCGAATTTCTCGGCGGTTCCCGAGGTTGACTTTGCCCTTGAGAAGCAACAAAACGATTGGTGTTTAGCGGCGATTCAGAGCCGACGGGTCTTGAGCTGTCATGATATTGCTACCGGCGGGCTTATTGTTACGTTGTTGGATATGGTGCGAGGCGCTGGCGGCACAGGCACGATAGGGTGTTCGGTGACGGTACCCGAAGCGACATTGTTTACCGATTGTTTTTCAGAATCCGGTGGATATGTATTGGAAGTGCCCAGTGATTCGGTTGCGGGGTTGTTAAGCACGGCTGGCTCAGTACCTGTTCGGATATTGGGTGAAACAGTCGCCCAACCATTAATTAGTGTCAATAAGAAAACGGTGTATAGTCAATGATAAAATTATTAGTAATGAGTCTAGTCGTTGCCATTAGTGTGGGCGCCGCAGATGTTGGTGATGTATTTATTAAGAAAACAATTCTTTCCCCGCAATCCGCCTGGGTGTTTTCAGATGTTGAAGCGGATGAACACGATTTGGGTAATCAATTTGCCAATACCTTCGCCAAAAAGATTAAGCGCATGAAGCGGTTTGATTTTGTTCAGTTTGACCCGGCGGTTTTTCAACCCGTGTATGAGAGCCTTCATGCTACCAGTACAGCGAATATCGACAGTGTGACACATGCATTGAAAACCCATGTGCTTGATGACATTGAAACACTGATAACCAGTGACGCCTATAAACGCCGACGGGTTCGGGCCATTCAGCAGCATAGAGGGGTTAGCTTTGCGAAGACCAAAGGCAAGTCAAGCGCCTATACAGTGGATGAATTGAGTATATTGATGAACGCTATTTATGTGTATATTCCATATATTAAATCAGTGGCAACGACTACGGTAGAGGGTCCGAACCCTGCTACAGTACGGACCATAACCGGGGGCGTGTTGTGGTACAACGTTCAAATGAGTTCAACGGGCAACATTGATATTGTGCTGGCAGACAATATTGAGCGTACAAGCACCATGGTTCTACCCGCATCAATGGCGATTGAGTCGCTGATGGATATTGGCATTATTGGGTCGTTACAAAGTAAAACAATAAAAGCAACAAAGGCCATGCCTATGTTTACCTTGGTTTCAAAAACAACGAGCGTATCGGGCCGAGACTATACGCTGTCATTAACAAAAGACAGTGGCGCAAATCTGGATGACTTGTTCTTCTTGCAAGAAGATATGGATGTGGATGGCCGGGTGAAGCGAAAAACGGTAGGCATTATGCGAATTGCCCAATCATCCCAGGATAATTGGGTCGTGGGGTATCAGCACACAGGGTCTGTTCGAGATCGGGGCGGGTATGTGATTGAGTCCCCGCGGCGAGGGTTTCAACTGGGCGCTGGGATTCAACAGTTTAGTGAAATACAGGCGGCTCAAATTCTAAAGTATGCGGACGGAAATCAGGTGAGCACGTTGCCATTTAAAACAGCGTCAGGATGGTATGCCAGTTTAGATTACAATATTGGTAGGCATTTCGGGGTTTCTCAGCTATTTTTAGGTGTTGATTATTCCGGGCTAGCCCTGCATTCAGCGATTGGTGATTTCAACGGCAGTGGCAATCGGGTGCAAACGTATCATACGCGGGTGTCCAAAAAGTTTTGGTGGCAACGCCATGCCTTACGGTTGGACATTGGCACAGGAACCGAGTGGTTTCGATTGTCAAACAATCAAATCAAGGACTATGAACTTAAGCTGAGATCCATGAAGTACGGCATTGGCTATGAACTTATGCTGGGATCGCGCTGGTTGCTTACAGCAACCGCTACCCAAAGCCGTATTATTCGGCTGAGTAAATTGTCGTATAAATTAAATGACACGCGCTACAATTATAGCGCATCGGATGCGAATCAATTGGGGGTTCATTACAACCGTGGATACATGACGTATCAATGGGGGGTTCGGGTTGACTTTTAGATAAAAAAGTTGTAAATTTAGACTTATTATGATAAAAATACAGCGAAAAATTCTAATTGCATTACTAATAAGCACGGTTGTTTATGCAGGTGGACCTGTATCCAAGCAAGCCACATTCATGGACGCGACCTCGTCATCCGAAATTTTGCTCGAAGCAACAGGGATTTATAAATCCAACGAGCGAAGCAAGCGGAGAAAGAAAAAAGATATTAAACGCAATGGCGTCAAACAGGCAATGAATGACTCTCGAAAAGCGGCCGTGTACTTTTTACTGCTTAGTGGAACCGACCCAATTTTAACGCAAGATTCTGAGAAGCTAGCGTTTAAAGCAATTGAAGATAGCTTTTTTAGTTCAGATAATATTTTGCGCTATATTAGTTATGAAGACGGAGTTCCTAAAAGCAAAATATTAACGGATGGAGAAACAGGTATTCGGGTTGTTCAGCAGGTTAAAGTGAACAAAGAGGCCTTGATTTTAGATTTAGAAAAGCGAGGGGTCCTGATTGAAAAAGATGATCTTTTGGATCAGATAGGCAATCCCTTTATTATGGTTTTGCCATCGGTAGCGGATGATCAAAACCCCTTGGCTATGATTAAGGAAGACAGCCAATTGGGGCATGCCGCCGCAGTTATTCAGAGTTTGTTAACCGCTCGTCAATACGATGTCGTATTACCCGATCAACAGCAATTTCTAAGTGATTTAGTGGATGGGCAGTTGTCGCTTAAAGATATTCCAACAGATATGGCTTACCAGCTGGCGCTGTCTGTAGGGAGTGATATTTATATTGATTTCGAGGTTTCTGAAGTCGATGCCGGTTACGGAACCCAAAAAATAGCCGTTCGTGTGCGTGCCTTTGAAACGACAACGGCTCGACTCCTTGGATCTGAAACCGGTTATAGCGAAGCCCGTTCAGGCGATACTATGATTTCTATTGAAGAGGCGATGTTGTCGGCGTTAAGCAATGTGTTATCCCGAGTAACAGCCTATTGGAAAAAAGATATTTATAAGGGCTTGCAATATAAAGTTATTGTTTCAATTGACACTGGGTTCAGCCAAGACAACCTTGAGCACGTACAGGATAGTATTATAGATAGTTTGGATGCGGTATCTGTGAAGACTAAAGAACAGATTGTAACCGATCAAACACTTGATTATGTGTTATGGGTAGACCCCAATGACTATGAAACGTCTCGGAAAGTATGGCGGAAAATTCGTGGCGAATTTAGAGACTTGTCGCGAATGGGCCGTGTGTCATTGGTTAACCAGAATCGCAAATTGTTAATTATTCGAATAGCACCATAAATGGCTATACGACTCGGCCTATTACTGGGTATTTTTTGTACGGCGCTTTCAGTGCTGTCCGCCGAGCCCGAATGGTTTCAAACCCCTACACAAACAGAGTATCATGTTGATGCGTATTGGTTTGGCGTGGGGCACTCAAGCCAGCTAAAGCGAGCCATCGATGAAGCGACCGCAACATTGGCGGGTCAAATTGAAACGACCATCGCACAAAAAGTCAGCATTAAAGATACAGAAACTCAAACAGGGTCTGTGACACAGTATCGTCGATCACGCCAATCAGAAATTCGCAGTGTTATTCGGCAAACCTTGGGAAATACCCAAATTGTAAAACAGGTTAAAGCGCAAGACGGTTACTACGTCATGGTCGTGTTGAATAAAGACCAGTATCGATCAGGGCTTTACAATCAGCTGAAACAACTGAATCGGGATTTAAATACAGAGTCCGTGTACCAAGATATGTTACTAAGTGCGAA
>CERI01117618.1_pt1 | contig 12392 bp, 22 predicted proteins | sample 350261 | NCBI WGS metagenome assembly CERI01 (sample SAMEA2620979, study PRJEB7988) | marine metagenome | isolation source: saline water (ENVO:00002010), including
TTGGCGTGACCTATAATTAAATTAAAATTCGCTTTTTTGAAACGCAGGTATTCATCTATTTCAGGTATACCTATTTTTAAACCTTCTTTTATTCTACCATATTTTATATCTAATATTTTTTCTTGTATGTCCTTTGTCGTTGCTATCATATACCTTGTGTTATTTGTCTATATTTTTTCTCAACTTCACTTGAATTAACTTCCCTCTTTTCAACTTTGTAGCCTGTAATAGCGTTTATATTATAGTTCCAAAAGTCATCAGGAAAAGGGTCACCTACTATATATTTTTTAAACATAAAAAAAAGGGGCGTTTAGCCCCCTGTATTTAATTAAAAAGAAAAATTATCATCTCTAGCAGGGTTTTGATCTGCGCTTGTAACTTCATCATCTGGATTGCTAACTTTCCAGCCTGTGATATTAGTGTAGTATTTACCGTTATACTCTTTTCCATTTAGGTTAATTGCAACTTTAACCTCACTATCTACGTTAAAAGCTGTAAGCTGATCGCACTTAGCATTCATAAAATCTACCTGTAAAAGCTGTGGATAGTCGCCACCTGTGTTGACTACTATACTTTGTTTTTTCCATTCATTTCCTGCTTTGCTGGTTCCTATTGTTGGTTCTTCTTGTTTCTTTATTATTACTCCTGTTATTTCCATTTTTATTTATTTGATTAATATATGTTTTTCCTATTTTACAGTATTGTTTTTCCATAGCGTTACGGTTTCCACGCTGCTTCTGGTTTTCTAGTTTGCGCTATTGGTTTACTAAATTGTTTATTTGATGCTATGTTAGCGTCATCGTCTACAGCTTGTAGCCCTAACAAACTCGCTAAAGTATAACGTCGATAATATGTAATCGCAGAACCTAATTTTTGAGGGTCTGTTATTGCTGGTAATTTTAAAGCGCTTATAACACCACCTGTCCCGTCTACACAAATCAACTTAGAGTAAACCATATCTTCCTCTATTGGTTGCAATAATAAAAGCCTGTGTTTTTTTAACAACGGTTGAAGCTGTTTTATAAGTGAGTTAATATCAAAGTATTTTGATTTAAAAAAGGGGTTACTTGCCTCTTTGCTAATTGTTCCTATTTCTTGCTGTAAGTTAAACAGCTTTAAATTAATGCTTTGTTCTTTCATTGCTTTGTTGTTTTAAAATTAATTGTTTTTTTAATTGCTCGTTTTCGTGTTTTAGCTCTTGCAACTTACCGTAGAGCTCTGCTTTTGTTTTGTTCATAGTGTAAAGGTAATAAATTTTATTTAAATAGTAATTTATGATCTCCAAAAGGAATCTAATTGTCTATGTAAGTCGTGACTAGCGTTTTCAAAATCCCAAGACGTTAATTGTTCTCTATCGTTATTTCTTGTGATTGATATAACAGTTATTATTTCGTTAACAGTATTTCTAATAATTGTTGCTTTAAATAGTTCTCCAAGTGTATGAGATTTGAATTCAAATACTTCAAGTTTTACCTCTTGTCTAGTTATTAGTTCTAAGTTGTCTGTGTTTACTTTTGTTTTCATTGTTTTTGTTTTACTTTGTAAATATACAACCTTTTTTTATATAAACAAATAATTAACAAAAATATTTTAAAAATAATCAAAAAAAAAGGGGCAACCCTAAAGCCGCCCCCTAACAAAGAACAAAAACAATTACTAGAAAATAGTAATAAAGGTTTATAAAATGTACTCCTTTAACATTTTGCCATAGTGTTCAATAGAACTTTGTAGCTCATCCGTCGTGTACTTTTTAATTTCCTTACTTTGCAAATATAATACATCTGCAAGTTCATTACCTAAAAAAATTGAATATTTATATTGTTCGCCATACCTAAAAACATTACAAGCCACGCATTGAGGGTGAACATTACGCTCATCCCAACGTATAGAATAATGCTTCCTGCTCATAAAGTGTCCCGCTTGTATTTCTTTCCAATGGAACTTCTTATCGCAAGTAACACAAGTACAATTTCCATCGTTATCCGCATTGCTTCTTCTTATATATTGGCTAAATACCGTATCAAGTTTCTTTACAAGTTTACTCCTTGTCGGTTTTTTTGCTTTAGGCATCTAAATGATTTACTAAAAGTTTACCATCTGTTTCGTTAAAGCCTTTAATTAATTTGTAAAGATATTTACTATCAGACTTTACTTTATTCTTTTCTGTTTTTGAACTATCAATGCCCAAATTAGTATATGATATAGCATCCATTTCTAATATTGCATCTGTTCTGTCTTTAACAGATAATTGAAAATCTTTAGCAATTTTTTCAGCTAATTTTCTAATAGTATTATCTTCCATATTTTATATTAAAAATTAAAATGTTAATTACCACTTACCCACCAAAGTTACAGTCTTTTTTTTTAATATGTAAACTTTTTTAAAAATTTTATATTAACAGACTATTTATGTTTTGAGTTTCCAAATACTTTTTCTACGCCCCTAGAGCCGAAGTAACCCCCTATGACAATTGTTAATAACCCAGTAATTGAATCTAAGGGGTAGCCCATATACCAGCCAACAATATAACTAATGGTTAAAAATACCAAAACCAAAGGCCTAACGTTTGAAGCTAACCAGCTTCCTGATCTAGCGTCTGCAACCCAACGTCTGGTCGTACCATCTATTTCAGCACGCTCTAAATCTAGTTTCTTTAGTGCATAGGACTTATCTTCCTCAGACATTTCTGAGCCTCCTATAATAGCTTGTATTACACTCCCTGCAAGTGTATCGCCTGCAACTGCACCAACGACATCAGGTATCTTATTCAGTAAAAACTTACCGACTTGAGTATCTTTAAATTTCTTTTTTTCGCTCATTTCTTTTTAGCTGGTTTGTTATTACCTTTTTTTTGAGCTCTTGTACAATGGCTGTATTTTCCTCTTCGGTTTAAAGCTTTACCCATTTTTTAAAAATATAAAAAGCCTACGAACAAAGTGTTCTAAAATACGAAAAAATATATAGCCGACTAGTAAATGTTCCATAAAGTGTTACCTACTGTACCAGTATTAATAAGTCCATACTGAGTTGGGTTTTGTTCCCCCTTGTTCAATCGAGTCATTGTCGCAATGTATAAAAGTTTTTGCAACTCCCAACCTACGGAATCCTGCTTGGATAAGGGCATTAAGAATAATGTATCTTTCACTACCGTTTCCCACGGCAATATCACAGGCTTTTCCGATAAGGTGGCTTGAGTTTGAAACTCCTCCAACCATTTCGTTCCTTTCTTTTGACCTGTACCCTGACGTAATACTAAACGGGATTCCTGCAATTCCACGTGCATCGTCGAGCATTTGTAAAAAAGCATCATCCATATTAACACCGCTATTTGGAAGATTCGGGCAGTCAAATTCGTGTATTTCAAAATGTAACATTTTTTATTTATTAGTTAAAGATAGAGTAAATTAACTTCCAAACAATAAAGAACAGTACAACACCTACAAAGATAACTTTGCCTTTCTGAAATATACTATCGCTATTCCATCCATTAAATACCCACTTGGTAACTTCTGCTTTTGCTATATCGTAATACTTTTTTATCATAATTTATTTTTTAGGTGGGTTATGTTTATCATCAAAATCCATAGCAGCTTTAAGGATTATTTTATCCATCATATTATCTTGGTTCTCTAGCATCTGCTTTTGCAAATCTATTACCATACCTTCTAAATTATCTTTAGCTGCTACTAGCATTTCTATTTGATTCTCTTTCTTCTCTAGGGACTGTTTAAGAGCGTTTATATCATCAGGCTTACTTCCAGTAATAGTCGCTACTGTAATACCAATAGAGGCGCTTATAGTTCCTATGAGCATCATTACAACCTCCTTATTAGTGTCTAAAACTGGGAACTGTATTAAAGCTATAATTAAGCCAATAACAAAAAGGAATATTAGTAACGAACCTACATAACTTCTTATCTCTCTCGCTACTCCGTTTCTAGGTAATTTCATTTAAGTTTTTTATATATGCTTATTGAAGTATAACCAATCGCTAACAACAAAGAAATTGTCTGCAATACAGGATTTGCTTCACTTAGACTCAATCCAAGAGCAAAAACATTCGTAAAAGCTATCTTCAAATCTTCCAAACCTTATGGCTTAGTAGGCTTTGTATCGGGGAAATTATCTGTTGATGGCCAATCCCTTAATTCTTGTCGATAAGTTAAAGTCGCTGCTTGATCGGGGTGATCTGTTAAGGGAACAATAAAATCCGTTCCTTGTAATTCAGAATCACGCCACTCTCTAGATTCAGCTTCAAGTTCTTCAGTTGTTTTTACAGAATGACTCCATCCGTCATCTTCATTCCATAAATCACCAAAACCAAAACCTTCTTTTTCTGCAGCCCAAACTCCACTAAAACCATTGATGTCTGATTGTTTAGATTCTGCTATTCCGTTTTTTATTCTATAATACATTTTTTTTGTTTTTTTTAATAAAATAATAATATTGCTCCGTCACCAGGTACACTGATTCTGGGAGAACCATTACCAAATCCGTGACCACCAATAGCACCACCACCAGCATAAGAATATGACCTACCTCCAAGTCCATATCCTAATATACCAACATTAGCATCTCCATTACCCCTCGCGCCAAAACCATTATTAGGATTTCCGTCTGATGTTGTTATAGTTAATCCGCCTGATATGGTAGATGCTGAACCAATGCCATTACCAGATGCTGCTGTTGCAACGCCTGGCGTCAAGACTAAATCTGTAGATGCGTTTGTTATTATTGCCGTACCTTGTATTATATAACCACCTCTTCCACCATCACTATTACCTGAATTACTTCCTCCGCCTCCTACTAGAAAATAACCCAATGATGCACCATCTTCTAAACCTAAATCAGTTGCGGGGTTTACTGTTATAAAAGTTGGTGCTGAAAAGTCAATGTGACCAGCATATGTTATTCCTGCCGTTAATGCAGGTGTAAAAGTTACAGTTTGTGCTGTATAATATCCGGCTCCTGTGTTTGCCGTTATTGTATGCACAGTAGATGAGTGAGTGAAAGTATAATCCACTAATCCATTTACTGTAGAAGTTCGGTCGATTTGATCCTGTGCCGTGGCATCTAATCTCCAACTGAAAGATGTTTGTCCTGAACTTGGTGCAGCCAGCAATTGTCCGTCAATTAATGCAGGGCTTGGTGTTTTATGCGTAGCATCATTTAATGCTCTATTGGTTGAATACTTATTCATCTTAGTAAAACCGCCTCCGCCACCTCCTGCTGCAGGGAAAAAACTTGAAAAATTTGTCATTTTATTTTTATTTAATTATTTAATTATGCTCCTTCTACTCCTATTAAAACCCATCCTTGTGCTGAACCTGAGTAAATAAGTTCAAAACCACTATTCAATTTATCTAGTGTCAAGTCTGCTGCTGCTCCCATTATGTTTTCACTATTTCTTGCGATCGTACAAGTAGCTACACCTGAACGATTACTTACTTTTACATAACTTCCCACACTTGGTGAACTTGGAAGAGTTAAAGTTAAGTTTGCAGTTAATACATATAAGTTTCCACTTGCTGCATTTGTATTAGAAGAGATCACAGAAACACCTATTCCACCTGTCGCTGAATCAACATAGTCTTTTACAGCTGCACTTGTTGGAAGAGTAGTATCATTGTCATTTGAACCTATACCTTCGCTTTCTGTAATTACTAATGTAGTACTTAATTTATCAAAGTTTACCGCATTGTTGTTTATTTTAGCATTAGTAACTGCATCATTTGCAATAGTCAAAGCAGTCGCTCCTGTCACATCACCTGTATGAGTTGCATTAGGGTCTGAGTTAGTTACTGTTACATTTCCTGTCGCTTGATCTACTGATATACCTGTACCTGCTATGATGCTTCCTACATCCCCTGCATCGTCTGAATAGAGTTCCGTAAAGTTATCATTTACCTTGTCGAATGCAGTTCTTAAAGGATCTCCTGTGCCATCGTTAGCAGTTGTTCCTATGTTAATTACTTGTTTAGCCATAATATTTTTAAATTTCTGTTGCGTCTGCTTTTATTGTTGTACTATCTGCCTTTATGCTAGTAGTGTCTACTGTTAATGAAGATCCCCCTGCATTAGTAGGATAAACAATTCCCCAACCGTTTGCTTCGTTTGCATTACCCCACCAACTTAATGGATATATTGATCCGTACCCCATATATATATAATTACTTTTTTAAGTTTTTGTTATATACTCTTCTAAAAAAGGTTTTCAATTTTACTACGTTTTCAACCTTTGGTTTATATGTTTTTTTTATAGAACCCATCCTGCGAAATTTGCGTCTTTATCTGGATATATATCATCATTATTATTGGTGTAATATTCAGGGAATTTATTACTAGCGTTAAAGCTCATATAACTAATAAACCTGTCAGTATAATACTGTGCGGTTTTACGTTCTTTTTCTACTAAGAAATCAACTTCTTCTTTTGTTACTGAGTCAGCGTTTTCACTTGTATTTTTATATACGCCTTTGTTTGCTATTGTGTAAGCGCTAAACGGTAAGAACTCTACCATCGCCCAATGAATCAACATTGGCTTAACGTGATCTGTAACTAAACTTAAATAATCACCAGTTAATGTATCAGCTACAATATCAGCGCTTATTTTATTGTACAGGTCTGTTCCTAAAAAGTTCTGAATATGTATATCCTGAGCGATTTTTATATATTGTATAAACTTATCAGTATCAACCCCACCACTAACCGAAGTGAACTTTACTAAATCTTTTCTCGTTACGAATAAAGCTTGAGCCATATCTATCTTGGTGTTTTAAAGTTTTTAGGTTTTATAAAGCCTCTGTTTTTCATATCCCTTGGCCTTTTAGCAACTTTAGAATCGTTTACCTCTGGCGTAAAACCTTCTTTTTTAGCTTTATTTACACTAATTTCAGCGTTAGGGTTTGTAGCATCAGGCTTAACACCTTTAGCCATATAAGTCTTCCTCTTCCAAAAATGTCTGCACGAACCTCCGCCTTTGTAAAGCCAGATGTCATAAGTTGATGAACCATTCGGACCCCAGCCTGCATTGACTGGCATTTTGCTCATCTGCATTATATCTTCTTTACGGTATATTTTTTTAGAAGATACCATTAGCTTACAGAACTCTCTACTGTTTTCTGATGCTGTTAAAGGCGCATATTGATAACGCACTTTAAATTTCATATCATCTGCTTCGCCATCTTGGTCGCTTGAAGAGTTTGGCCTTGCTGACCCTGTAGAAGCTAAACCAATCATTTTATCAAGTGCATCTTCTTGGTCATAGTCTACTTCACGTTCATCAACTAGTTCCCAGTTTTCTAAATCTTCATCTTCACCAAATTCTTCTAATAAATCAAACACCTTTTCATCTGTGTGAGGCTTTTCTTCTGCTAACTTAACACCTGTTTCTTCTTCACGTGCTTCATCTGTTAATGCGTTATCCGTATCAATAAACGCCAAAGGCTGTAATGTTTTAAAATATAGTTTTAACGATATACCGTTTAAAGATAAAATATCACCTATACAGTCCGTTAATAAATCTTGATATGGTTTTATAGTAATATTGTCAAAAAGTAGCGCAGCGGTCTTTATTTCATCAGCATTTGAGCCGAGGCCATTGTTTTCAGTTCTGATACCTAAAAGTAAAGGGCTGGTTACCCTGTGGCCAACGATTAATTTATTGCTACATTCGTTAGAAAGATATTCATAATGGGTTGGCGCATCGCTTAAGGGTAAGTCATCAACTGTGGTTTTACTTTCTGCATTATTATTAAAAGCTATAATAACTTTTTCACCTTTTGAACCTGTAAGCTTTTTTAATACGTCATTTTTTATTTGATGTTGCTGTTCTTCATTTGGCACACCGTTATTAAAGTTCACAACTTTTGAACCGCTGAATCCGTTTTGTACATCATTGATTAAATAATCTGCTATCTCACTTTCTAATTCTGCGTAAGCTAGAGCACCCTGATAATCTACTGGACAATAATAATCGTATCCGCTTACATATTTTTTGACGATTTTAATTTCTGGTTCAGTACCATTACCAAAACCGAAAGCCTTTATTCTTTCTGGCTTTTCATTGGGTTTTATTTTAGCCCAATTAGGGTGATAATAATATGCTTCAATATTGCCATCATCATTCATTTTTTCTGCTCTTAAAGTCTGGCGTGGAAAGTGTTCGGCCGCAATTACTTGGCCTTTTTGATAGACTATTTGAAAGCAAGCTTCGCCCAGTAGTTTTAAATCTAGTGTTATTTTGCGTAAACAATGATCACTGAATATTGACTTCATCGCAGCGTATTCATCAGGCTTTGAACTGCTATCTAAAGCGTCAAGCCCTTTACCGTATATCATATTCGCAATAGCGCTAATGATAGCGTGATTTGTTGTTGAGTTTGTGTAAAGGTTTATAAGATAACTATAATAGTCATTGTTATCTCCATAGTTAACCCATTCTTTTCTCTTATCTTCCACAACTTTTGGTCTATTATAAGACGCTAGGTTTACGATATGTAAATTAGGTTCGCTCATATTGTTATAAATTCATTTTCAGTATTATTTTCAATATATTCGCCTTGATTAATTGTGTAGGCTGTTAAATCAGTTTGGTTTGTACAATATATTTTATCTTTAAATATAATACTTGTACCTGACAATATTGTAATGATATAGTAAATACCTTGTTTTAAATTAGAAAATGTATCTGTAAAGGTGTTATAATATTTGTCTTCAACGATTGATGTTGTCACTTGACTATATATATTCTTGTTTTGTGTTTCATCAACTATGTTTACTGTATAACTTCCACCGCTAACCCATTGTCTAGGAATAAATTTTAAAGTTTGCGCTGAGCCGCTTTCTTGTAGTATTACCATATATATATAATAAAAAAAAAGGTTTTTTGTTAAAATACAAGTATAAAAAAAGGGCTGCATATAGCAACCCTAATTCATCAAATGAAACTCGGTTTAAGAGTTTGTTCCTACTACTATTTCCGCAGTTGCTGAACTCATTCCTGCAAATGGGTCAGCAGAAGTTGCACCACTAACAAAATTTGCTGGTAGTGTTTCTTGAGCGTTCATAGTTAAAGTATATCCTGAAAGATCTGCCATAGCAGCTCCAGTCACAATAGTCCCACCGTTTACGTCTGCTCCGTGAGCCGCTCCCATTAACATAACATTACCGTTATAATCCTCTACGAAAACGTGAGGGCGTCCATAAGCTAAGAGCTTTATCTCTTTGTTATCTTCTTTAGTAAGTTTTTTTAATGTAAGGCTCAAAGTTTGGTCAAAAAAGGTAGTTCCATTTTCTCTTGAAGCGGTTATAGTTTGTTCAAAACTACTGTTCCCCTTCAATTCATATTTATAAGCATAGAAAGTACCTGCAAGGTCAGTAACCTCGTCATCTGTGTAAGTAATAGTTCCAAGATCTCCAAAGTCTACTAGATAGACATTTTTTAATCCTCCGACTACGTCTTTACAGGGTTCTTTCCGGCCTCTCGTTATATCGCACGCCATAGAATTTGTATTAAAAAAAAGGGCGGGTAGAAAAGTTACCGCCCACCCCTTTTCAGTTAGTTAATTATTTTTTAGATACCGTAAGATACGATCTCATCTTCAATCCCGTACTGTACACCAGCGCTGAATCTCATAACCACTCGTACGTTCTGAGAACCGTCGATGTCAGCCATATCAATTACTTTTACCTCGTTCTGATCTGATAAGAGGCCAGTTCCAAAGTATAGGTTAGATTTCTCTGCTGCGATAGCAGTATTGTCAGCTAATCCATTTGCAACAAATATCTTAACCCCGTCAAATGTCAAACTTCCGTTATTCCACCATTGTGTTCCCATTGCGTTTGTACCAGCTGCTCCAAGACCGTTTGATCCGAAACCACCTAGAGCTCTTACATAAGCACGAGCAATATTCTGAGAAACATAAAGGTTCATATCTTCGCTTCCGTAGATAGTTGAAGGAATTACATCAACGATACTACCTAATTGAGCAATTACGTTCGCTGCGTCTACTGTCGTTCCTGCAATTTTACGAGCACCTGTATGAGCCGCATCTGCATCTAATAAAGTAGTTAAGCCATCAAACTGTCCGCTTGTTGCTGTTGTACCTTCCCAAATAGAAGTTTCAGTTCTTTGCGCCACTTTAGCAGCAACGTGAGAGATTAAGAAATCGCTAAATGATGGAGGAAGTTGGTCGTGTGCGCTAAAGCCCATTGAAGCAGCTTCCCAATCAGATTGGAAATCTTTCTTACAAAGTTGTAAATTAACTTGTTGAAATTCTGGTTGGATAATTCTTTCATCTAAAGTAATTGTTGAAGTAGGGTCAAAATCACAAGACGCATCTTTTACGATATCATCAGTTGAAATTGTTTTAATTACTTCTTTAAACTTGATGTTTGGTTTTACGGTGATCCCACCGTTGTCAATTGTACTTCCACTTAAAAGACCTGCTGAAATGTATGCTCCAGCTGCTTCCCCTGCGTAAGAAGTTGTAATACTTGTTGTAGTCGCCATTTTTTAAAATTTATTTGTTTTGAATATTTGAAATCCTTTGTAACACTTTATCCGCAGTTGTTAATTGTCTGTTTTGTGCGTATAAGTTTAAAGATTTTTTACTTTTAGCCTCAGGGTTATGCGTAACCTTTTCGACTGGTTCTTCTGCAGATAGCTCTTCTTTTACTACTGCGCTTAATTCTTCTGTGCTTTCTTCTACTGTTTCAGGTTCTGCACTCATTTCTTCTTTTGGGTCAAGCATAGCTCTGATCTCTTCAATCATTTCTTTAACCTCAGCGAGTTCTTGTTTTGTAGCGTAATTCATTTCTTCTTTTTCTTCTTCCGCCGCTTCAACTTCTTCTTCCGCTGGAGCCTCTTCAGCCGCCCCAATACTTGCAATGATGCCTTCTTCTTTAACAACTAGAATCTCACCGTCAACAAGAGTATATTCACCAACTGGCAAAGCTACTTTCTCATCTTCAGTTACGATAAACACTTCAGAACCTTCTGTAAAGTTTTCACTTTCTATTACAGTTCCGTTTTCTAGTTCAGCCTGTGCCAGCTCAACCTTTTGATCTTCGGATAATTCAACCCCAAGAACTTCTTTTACTTTGTTTAACATATCTGTCGCTTTCATATATATAAATAATAAATTTAATTTTACTTTGTTGTATTTTTAGTTATCCGCTATACAAGCATCACAATCAGCGTAAACAGTTTCTGAATCTATATGGTGTTCTCCACTTGGCACTTCGCTTAAAACTGTATAACAATTAGAATGACCTGTGTTTTCAAAGTTTAAATAATAAACATTACCAACTATTAAAGTCCTGTCGTGTAAATGTACTTCCTTTTTCATATTGTGGCCGCACCTTTGCACCTTATAATAATTTGCGTCTTCAGTTATATGGCCTGTTATGTTTCCAATTCCTTGAGCTTGTAGGCTACCATCGCAACAATTAGTAGAATAAGAACCGTCAGGGCATAAGCAAGATCTATTATTGTTTTGTGGGCTAGGGTATTTACTCATTTTCTAAACTTTTAATTTTAGATTCAGCCCACGTCTTAGCGCTTTTACCGCCCCATAACAGGTAAGAAATATATCCACAGTCTGTTTTTTCTCCATTTTCGTAGAACTCTTCTGCCCTACTTAGGTAGCTAAACATTCTTTTTATAGTTTCAATACTGACTGGTTTCCCCTGTGCTAATTGTTGCGCTCTTACTTTTCCAACTTGAGTCGCACACTTGTTATCAACCGCCTCGTTCAATTTAATGCCCCTTTTAGCGTTGTTCTTTACAGAAGTAGGGTAATCAGAGTAAGTTTCCATTTCTGTTCTTATACCTCCTTTAAGTCTTTTGTCTGTTTTTATAATTCCCTTAATCTGCCCTAGCAAGTATTCAGCTTCTTGCTCTTCAATTTTACTTAACTCATCTTCTATTGGTTCGTTTGGCCTTTGCATTTTGTCTGCAAAATAGCCCTCTATACTAAAGCCTTTTAATTCGCCATCCTTAACCTGTTTCCAAACGTCATCATTATTTACTTTCATAGACACCATCCAAGTCCCAATAGGAACATCAAGCCCATACATTCGGCTCTTATCTTGTTCGCTTTCTACTATCCAGCTTTCTACAGCTGTTAAGCCTTGTAAAGATATTTGGTGTTCTAAAGTGCTGTTATTTTGGTTACCCCTTATGAAAAACAATTCGCTCGCTTTACGAACAGTTGATTTACTAAAGTAAATATAATACTCTTGTTGGCCGTTTGTACGATATATTGGTTTGTTTGGTATCAAAGCAGCTCCCATAAGAATACGCTTTTCAGAATCTACTTCTGCTAGTTTAAACTCTTGCTTTTTCAGAGCAATAAAGTCTGATTCAATAGCTGGGTTTTCAACTACG
>CERI01114126.1_pt1 | contig 12390 bp, 13 predicted proteins | sample 350261 | NCBI WGS metagenome assembly CERI01 (sample SAMEA2620979, study PRJEB7988) | marine metagenome | isolation source: saline water (ENVO:00002010), including
GGGATATTATCCACCCGCCTTGGCGGGTTATGATTACAATCCTTCAAGTGACAGATACATGAAAAAGTGTAAGAGTTATCAGGATAGAAATGAGAAGGGACGTTGTGTAGGAAGAAAACCTAAATCCGGATCTAGAACCGCATCTGATCTCGCCTCGAAGGCGATGAAACTTAAACACAAGGAAGGTATTTCACTTAAAGAAGCTTGGAAGAGAGTAAGATACGGTACCAAGAAGTAAATTTAAACTTTTTTGAAAACAAAAGAAAAATTTAAAAAACTACAGATTTGCTCTTTTTCAGTCAAATCGTAACGGTACGTGTCGTAAATTTCAGTAAAATTATTAATTTTTATTAATTCAAGACCGTGATTTTTACACTTTTCGATGAGATGATCTTTATGTAGAAAGTATTCAATTGAAGCGCCCCGATATTCAAAATAAGTCTCTCGGGATGACTTAACCGATTTTAATTCAAATGAATACATTCCTTCGTCATCTGTTCTTTTAAGACAAATTGTGTCATTTTCGAATACATCTTTATTTCTTAAAAGTTCAAATATAACATCTCCGTCTGCCGCAGTCCCAATGAAATATCCATTTGTTTTGAGTTTTTTAGAAATCATATTTAATGTGATATCTATGTCATTTACGAAGTAATGAAAGGAAAATTGACAAGATACTATGTCATAAAATCTATTATTATCTTTAGAGTTTACTGTGTTAAGTGCAAATGGATCTATCGCTGAAATATTCCAGAAGTAACACCTTGGCATATTAGGAAGATGTTTAATACTATTGTATCTTTTAATAGCGCCATCAAAATTATTTTTTTCATATATACTCTTGTTATCGATGTCAAAACCTGTGACATATTTAAGCTTTGCTTTGCTCCATTTCATTATGTCTCCACCTCTACCAACAGCGACATCTAAAAGACAATCTCCGTTGGTTTTTTTCTGAGCTTCAAAAATAAGCTGAGACTTAATCCAGTTGTGAAATTTGCGAAGTCCTTCGAGAGATTCAGTCATAATTAAATTGACACAATGTATTAATTATGAATGTACCTATACTTTATATTTTTTTGTAATAAATCTACTTACAATCGTTAAGTGTCATAATTGCCATCGCGGCATAATTATGAAGATCCATTAAGGTATCGCGCAATGTTTCATCAATGACTTCAATTTCAACGCTTTTTGATGTAATCTTAGAAAATCTTTGAAGTTTGTCTCCAATTCTTACTAGAACTCCAACTGTACCATATGTAGCAAAAGCATCACCATAATCCGAATTTTTCTTAGAGAAAAGCTCGCGGCATTCTTTTTGAATAGCTTCAAGTTGTTCTACACGGTTCATTGTATATGTATATATTTCATTCCTTTAAATTAAGTCTATAAGATTTGTATCACCGGGGGATTTATAAATACTAAGTTGTTGTTCCAGATTTTTAATTTTTTGAAAAAGTTCGTAATTAAGACGTTTTAGTTGTCTATTTTCTCGGCACGACTCTTCGTAAGCAGTGTTAATATCATTTACACACCTAAAGTCATTTTCAAATGTAGCATTAGCGGGTTCCATACACATTTTTTGATGCTTCTTAGTTTTAAAATGACTATTAACTAAATTTGAAAATTTATCTTTTGTATAGATGTTTCCGCAGCATTGACAACCATTTGGATATTTTCCCTGTAGATCCCTAATGTTCATGTTTACCTTCGTTTGATTTTCCCAATCTGTTTTTGGTTCATATTTGGGGTAAACATTAGTAATCATTATAGATTATAAATAAATATGTATTATTTCTTTAAATTTTAAAAAAAAATAAATTTATATTAATAATGAACAAGTTAGTAATAGGTATTACGTTATTTTTGGCGATTTTTTCAATCGTTTATTTGTATTCTAATGTATCTTACTGGGATGTCAATAGATACATTATCACTGTGGGCGAAGAAGGACAACTAAATACTGTATCAGAAAAATATTTTAAAGATTTTGAAGATAGATTAACAAAAAAAGTAGATAACAAACTTAAAAATGTAGTTATGAAAAATCAGTCTATAAATCTTGCGTGGAAACACGGAAAAGATCAGGATAATGATGGATGGGGTCGGGGATGTAGATTTGATGGATGTAATCAAGGATATCATTATTTGGGGACCCCCACAAACGGAGATGTCCTTCGGATGACAAGTTTAGGAGGAGATGTGCGTGGCGGACAAGGCTTAAAGGACTATGAGCGCGCTGGCTGGGTGATAGTTTAAATTACATAAAACAACCGTGTTTAATAAATTACACAATATAAATACATAATACATTTATTATATTGTATAATGAATTGCAATTGTGGAAATAAGGCTCTTTTCTTTGAAAAAACTACAACCAATGGAACATTTAATATATTTAAATGTGATACTCAGGAAACCAAAAAGAAGAGTAAATGTAATTTCTATCATTCACAAAAAATTAAAGACCCGATTGAGAAAATTAAAAATACAACTCAAGTAAATGAAACATTCCAAGAAGTAAAATTAAGAGAAACTTACATGAAAGACTTGAATAAGTACATACAACTCTTTAAAAATGCTATCCACTTACCTAAAGAATATTCTACTAATTACATTGCAAATATTAATTACATACTTAAAAGAATAAATATGAGATTTTATTTTGAAGACACTGAAAGCATAGATTGTCTTGAAAAAAGAATTAAAAATAATGAATGTATATCCCAAGTACCTGTCTCAGGAATTAGATTCCCTCTAAAATTAACAGAATATCCTCCCGAATTGAGAACTCCATTGAAAACAAAATCTAAAAAGAGAAGGAAAATAAAGTCCAAGACAGAGGTACAAAAACTTGATCTTAAGAATTTCATAGAGGAAGATGAGAAAGTGAAACAAGAAGATGAAATAGATAACAAGTCTGTATGTAGCGAAGATTCAGAAGATATGTCAGATGAAAATGACGAGGATAAAACATTCGATGTAGACGACTGCGAATCCGACGTAGACGAATCTTTTGATGATACTGGAGCATTTAGCGATTAAATTAAATTAATTAAATATATACACATTGATAACTATGTTATCAAATATATTAGACGAAAAAAGTCAGGTTAAAATAAATGAAATAATAAATAAATTTATTTTCCCATTGAAATGTTACGCTATTATACTTATATTTATTTTATTACTCAACTCTTATTATTTATACAAAATTTCCGAAAACTTAATTAATTTAAAAAAATAATACAATAGACATTTAAATGGCGGAACTACCTGTTACAGATCAGGAAATTGAATTTTTTAAAAAGGATGTAGGAGATTATAATGAAATTGATACACAAATTAAAGAACTTAAGAAAAAAATGAAGCCTTATCAAGATAAAATTAAAGAACTTACTCAGAAAAAGAAACAGAAACAAGAAGAAGTTCTAAATTTTATGTCTAGTAACAATCTAGACGTGTGTCACGTAGGTGACGATTCTAAACTAGAACTTAAAAATACAGCAGTTAGCAAACCAGTTACAAAGGGAGATGTATATGACAGGATATACAAGTATTTTTCTGAAGACACTGATAAAACAGAGGGTATGGACGCCCAGGAAAAGGCAAAGTTTTTACACGATTACATCTATGTCGAAGGACGCGAAAAGGTACCCACGCAAAAACTAGTTTCTAAGTAATACATCTTTCATTTTAGAATGTAATAAAGTCCTTGTAATTTTTAATTATATCCAAGACATTAGTGTCTTCATCACACATTTCATACTTTTCTTTTTCTAAAAGTTTTATGTAGTTGTTTATAGTAAGAGACTTAATAAAATTATTTTCAAGTTTAATCAGGCCTATATCTGAATTATACCTATCAGTTGTAAAGCTTAAAACTGTTAAGTTCAATTCAGAAGTTTCGTCTTCATTGTACATAACCAGGTAGTCTTGATACATCTTAAATTTAGTAAAATTACTGAATTGTGATATATCAAATACACTCATATTTGTCTTTTTTTCTAGAATTTCTCCATTTTTAAGAAAGATTAAGTATGACTTCATTCTATACTTTAATGTGTATATTTTAAATAGTATTTTTAACCCTGGATATCGCAAAAATAAAATTATATAAAAAAATATTTTATAATGAATTATATTCAGTAATGGCTCGGGTACCTGTTAACTGGACAATTGATATCAAAGAGAAAATTGATCAAGCTGATAATGAGAAACTATTGGAATATTTTGAAGTTTTAGATAAAAAATGGTCTGTTAATAGGGGAGGAAATGTAATAGAAACCGCTTGTAAAAATCTTTGTATTACAGATTTAGAGGCTACAGATACATCTATTCTCTCAATTGAGATGGAGAAGGCTATATTTGAAACCACTCTACTGTATTTCAAATTTAAAAAATACATCCCAGATTTTGAAGAATATCAAGAACGTTGGAATAAGATTTATGAAGTAATTTTCTATTCAGAAAGGCTTATTCGCGATACTTATATTCTTTATCGTACAACCGATTCTAATAGGAATTCATTGTGTAACGAAGATCCAGATGTACTTTTTAAGTATGCTAGGTTTACAGATGATTCTAAAAAAACACCTTATCAATGTCTTCTTTTATATCTGCTTGAATTGTTTTCAGAAGAAGGTTTTACAAAGGCAGGGGGTAACTTATATAAACCTGTAATTTACAAGAAATTTAATACACATGCTTGGAAGAAACAATGTACTATCAAAGATTACATCTATCAAAAAACGGATCACAAAATTAACTTCAATCAGTGGAAAAATGCTACCGCTAATGGTACGAGTAATATAAACAACGCTGAAAAATACTTTAATGAATTTATTGGTCCTGAGTTGCCCGCCTTGAATAAAGATCGTCATCTTTTTGCCTTCAAAAATGGCAATTACATAACTAAATACAACACCGCTGAACCTGGAGAAATACCTGTTTACACGGACGTTTTTGTACCGTATGGTGAAAGTCATCCTTATCTTAATAATTTGTCTGTAGCAGCGAAGTATCACGATGTAAAATTTGATAATTATGATCAATATTCAAAAGACGAATGGTTTAATATAATTAATCACTGTCCGACATTCAAAAGTCTTCTTGATTATCAAGAATTTACCGAAGAAGTACAAAGATGGTTCTGTACTTTTATGGGTAGGATGTGTTTTAACCTTGGAGATATGGACAATTGGCAAGTTCTATTGTATCTTCTGGGTCAGGCGGGTGCTGGAAAGAGTACTATTGTAATGAAGATTATTCAAAAGTTCTATGAAGAAGAGGACGTAGGAATCATTGCAAATAATATTGATGCTAAATATGGTATTAAACCTCATGTAAATAAGTTTATGGTACTCGCTCCAGAGATTGCTGAGAATTTTAAGATGGAACAGACAGATTGGCAGCTTCTTGTTGAAGGTGGAAGAAACACTTACTCAGAAAAATACAAGTCAGATGAAACTATTAATTGGGAAGTTCCTATGATGATGGGTGGTAATAAAATTATGAGATATAAAAATAATTCCGAGAGTGTATCTCGTAGAACAGCAGTTGTTAATTTCTGGAAAAAGGTAGTAAACACTGATACAGAAATTGATAAAAAACTGGCAAAAGAAATACCAAGTATTATGAAATTGTGTATTCGTGGCTATTACCACACTCTTAAGATGCATGGTAAGAAAGGTATCTGGAACATTTTGCCACAGTATTTTAAGGAAAATAAAGAAGAGATGGAGCAAACTACTAATTCTCTTCAGCATTTCTTGAAGTCTGGTAAGGTAGTATTTAATAAGAAGTATTATGTACCCCTAAAGGTATTTTCTCAGATTTTTAATGATCATTGTCGTGAAAATAATCTACCACGTGAACAATTTACAAAGGATTATTATATGGGTATATTTACTAATAATGATATTAAAGTAGTCCAACAAGGTTCCAGAGAATATCCTCCTAATTCTGGAATCATTCTCAAACGCACTACATTTGTAATTGGTATTGATATTCCAGGTGACGACAACGAAATCCCCGAGGATGATCCTGAATAAGTGTATTTTACGTTGAAACACGCGTTTTAATTTATTTGTTATTTATTAAATGTCTAAAGAAATGTTGCCTGAACTAAACACTAATGGCGATTTTATATTCAAGATTGGAATAGGTTCCGTGATTGTAATCATCATTTACTTCATATTTAATTTATTTTCCAAGTTGAGGGAGATAAATGAAAAATTAGACTCTTTTTTAACAGATTTTAAACCGACCGAGGCACAAGAATATCAAAATGACGCAATTGAAGACATTACAGAGCAATCGGAAAAGAAAGAGTCAAATGTAGACTTGACAGGTGTTGACATTGACAAAGATTTACCAACTATTGAAGAGTAAATATTAATTAGGACAATTTAGTATACTTTCATTTCTTACAAATGTATCGATAATACATCTATAAATTTTTTCATATGAAGCGATGTCATTTCCTCCCGTGATTATAACGCTACCGGGTCTGAATACAATACATGACATCACTTTATCAGTATCTGGAATTTGCATTTTAATATTAACACCTGGATATTTATTTGGGTTAAAAGAATATGTTTTGAGATAATTTAATTTCCCCTGGTCTAAAATTTTACATAAGTCAGTCTGTTTTATATATTTATCTATTTTAAAGTCAGAATTTATCATACATATTCTAACATTTGAAATATGAGCTGTTTCACTTTTGAAAGCATTTAATATACTAAGTCTTTTAAAAAGTTTTCTAATGGCATACGTTGCTGAATATGGATTGAGAATCCCCGCTAATTGAATATTTCCATTTGAGAATATTTTAGCGGATACTTTGGGTTTGTTTTGATACTTCACAGTTATATAAATATTAGCACAGTTATAAAATTGTTTTTTACCATTTTCATCATTATACTCGGATATGTACTTTTCAGTGTCTATAACACTATTAAAACAACAACATACTGTCATGGTAGAGATGTCCCATTTTTTAATTATATTAAATGATGTATAATTTTCATCTTCGGTACATTTGAAGTTATCAAAACTTTTAAAATTTGGAGGGCAAATACAATTAGTGTATTGAGAACGCGGGTCGCAAATTACACACGTTGTCATAACGAATCGGTCCGTGTTCTTTATATACTAATTTGTTTCTTTATATAGTTATTTTTTGTAATTATTTGTCTCTAAATTCATTTATATTTTCTACTACATCAATGTAATCAATGATTAATTGCTTATTTACTGACATTTTACAAGCTTTTAATAACATTGAAGACATTTCTTTAGTGTGATTATTTACAAGATGTGTGAAATAAAATATAAATCTTGGAAGATAAAATCTGTAAGTTTCCTCCAAATTGATTTCTTTATTATTGATTTCTTTTATGATATCATGTAAGCAGTAAGTAAGTATGTTAAAATCTATATCCCTTACCATATCATCCGATACTATTAATTTATTTGTTGACTTTCGATGATAATACATTATCAATTTATTTATTTCTTCAATTTTTTTATTAGATAATTTAAGTCTAGTACAAGGATCTCTAAAGTCAGACATTTTATTTAAATAAATTACAAATGTATCGAAATCGTAATAAATGTACTTGTTATTATTTTTAACACAAATCCAAGGATACTTAATTTCTTCGTGAGAAATAGGGCAAACGTTATTAAAATCTAGTTTTTTTCTAAAAATTTGCTGAATTACTCTCGCAGCAGAATATTTATTTAAAATGTCTAAAATAAAAGACTTACAATATTGTTCATTTTTAATTTTATAAATTTTACATATTTTTTTTAAGCATTTAACAGTTAAAATATTTGAATATTTAATCATCTAATTAATTATTATATCTTTTTAAATTAAATTAATTTAAATGTGTATAAAAAAATACATTATTAAAACTACAAATGTCATCATTTAAAATATCTAAAAAAACAGTTCATACAGATTCAAGAACATCTATTATAGATAAACATCTTGAAACTATTAAAAAAATAGAAGATGACAAAAATAATTTAGATAAATATCGTTCAGAATTAGTACTATTGGAAAAAACTAAGAAAAACTTTGAAAGTAAAAAAAATTATTCGGATGCTTTTAATGTTTCTAGAAAAATAGACAATCTAAAAGATAAAATTAAAGGAATTGAAAACGATACACATTTGTCTGATTATTTATTTAATTCTATAAGTTTTATACAGGAAATAGACAATAATGAATATACGACAGTTGAAGATACTTCTGAAGAAGGTATTTTTAAATACATTTCTCTTGATTCTAAAAATAATAAAGGTGAGATTTACAGAATGTATATGGAAAAATGTTTCCCATCGGAAACACCTTCACGAATTGAAAATAAATGTAATAACATTTTCAGATGTCCAGACTGCGACAGTAAGACAACAAATGACATCTCGTCGGGACTTACAGTATGTTTTAACTGTGGTCTAGCAGAAAAATCTAATATTTCAAATCTTCCAGAATGGAATCATGCAGAAACACACGAATACGTAAAACCATATAGTTACAAACGAACAAATCACTTCAAAGAATGGATAAATCAGATACAAGGTCGTGAAGGAACTCTTATACCAACAGATGTCATAGAATTATTAATAATTGAGATTAAGAAAGAAAGACTAAGAGATAAATCTCTAATCACATATTCTAAAATCAAAGAATTTCTTAAAAAACTTAAACTTAATAAATACTATGAACACATTCCAAATATAATACATAAAATAACCGGTAATAAACAATTAATTATTAATAATGAACTTCAAGAAAAATTAGTTGGCATGTTTAATGATATACAAGAACCTTTTGACAGAAATTGTCCAAAAAATAGAAAAAATTTTTTAAGTTATTCTTATACTTTGTATAAATTTTTTCAACTGTTAAATAAAGACGAGTATCTTATTTATTTCCCGTTGCTTAAAAGTAGAGAAAAATTATTTGAACAAGAAAATATATGGAAGAAAATATGTACAGATTTAAAATGGACCTTTATACCCTGTATATAATCAGTACATTTCTATGTTTGCTGTACTATTATTGTAAGACACTGTAGTTGTTCCTACACAAGTTACATTAATATAAGACTTCGGTCCAGCAAGTGTATTGAAGTTTATTCTAAGTCGAATACTGTTATATCTATCAAGAGGTACACTAGAACCTGAGTAAGCCGTAGAAGCTAAAGGTATTACAAGAGAACCCGTCCCATCTTCTTTGTCTACACCGTTGAATGTGTATCTGTTATAATTTAAACCTAAATATGATTTAGTTGCATAGTCTATAACACTTGGTTCTATAACTTTTTGGTAAGTATGACCATTCAGTTCTAAATTCATATCAGTTATATACACTCCATAAGTTAACCATCCAGACACTATAATATGCGAAGCGTATAAATTAAAGCTATCCAAATCCAATAGAAGATATCCGACATTGTCTGCGTCGAAATATAAACTCTGGGTCATTTTAGGCACCTGTTTAATGCCTTTATTAAATTCATCTATTTCGATGTCATCTAATTCAAATCTTTTAGAAAAAAGTCTTAATTTTTGAATTTCTGTTGAAAATTTTAATTTAAAATGTCCATTTACATTTTTATAGGTGTCCCCCAGTTGAAAACCGTAATTGTCTGCCAAAAAAGAATCGATGTAATAATTTGTATCTCTATAGGTCGGTATTAATGTATTATTCATGAAGTTGTCAAAGTCTGTATTATTCATGTCACTGGATTCAAGAGTGTCTATTATTACATTCTCTAATTTGTTGTAATAAATTTTAATAGACAACTTTTGATCTTTTAACAGTCCGCTGGGAAATGATCCGTTTTCAGATACATTAACAAAAGTTTCTAACTTTGAGTTAAGTGTTTTTGTAAACCCAGGGATCCAAGTTGTTAATCTTGTTGAACCATTTTTATTGATTATACTACAATTTTTTAATAAATTTTTATATTCCCCTGCTCCAAATTCAGTGTCTAACATTGCTTTAACGTCGTCAAATGTTAGAGTTTGCCATATCTGTGTACCGACGTGATACTCTATTCTGCTAAAGAGACGAAGAAGAGATAAATTTCTAAGGAAAATTCCTTTCAAGTTTGGTACATATGGTAGGATATCTGTTATATTATCACTTTCAATGTCGTGATTATCTAAGGAAGTGAATGATACACCTTCTGTAATAATTTTTGGAGAATTATCGGTATATTTAGGATAAATTCCAGTCCATTTTTTACCATCTTTAGATATTGCGACCTGATAATTTCCTGTACCGATAGCAACCCACATTCCGTGTTTATGAGTTACATCAAATGCTATGTCAAATATTCCAGATGTATCAGTATCATTCCAAAATAATAAGTCGTCTGACCATAATACATTCGAAAAATTTCCTTTTCCAACAGCAACATATCTAGCAGAATTTACACCGGTTACAAAATTTTCATTCTTAACCTTTTCAATTTTATAGCAATGACCGTTACTTCTTTTAATTATAGAATTTTCATATATGTTTATAAATTTTTTAAATTTATTTAATGGTATTCCAGGACCGTTCAGGTACGAGGACCCAACTGCCGAATTTCGAGAATTTTGTAAGTTATTATTGATGTATGTAGTTAATTTAAATTTACTATCTTCGTAGCAGTCTACAATAAATAAGTTAAATTTATTAGGATGTTCAGATGCCACAAAATGTCTTTCTATATTATTAATAATTGTTGTAAAACTGGGTACTAATTGTTTTCTATTTGAAGGATCATGTAAGTGGTTGGCTAATAGATTTCGAGGTTCTGGATAAGAATTATTTTGTTCAATTGTTAATGTTTCACCAGATACATACATAAAATATATTTTTTCACCCACATACCCAGAAGTAGACCGATTAAATACATCTAAATCTTTATCTATATCATAATTGAAAGAAATTTGCAGTAGTATACCAGTTTGTCCGTATACGTCAAGTGGTTTGATATCGTTTGCTTCAAAATTAATAGAATTTGCTACAATTGTTGGAGTACCTTGATTTGCAACGGTAAAAAATGGAGAGCTTGGCATTGTAACGTCAGGTACAACGGCTCCGTCTGTAAAATCTATGTACTTCCAATTTTCTAAGTCGAATGTATAAGCAACACATTTATTATTAAAATCTGCGAGCGAAGTCGAGTCGCCATTATTCCATTCATCGGATTGTGAAGGTTTACCCCCTACTACCCACAAATCACCTAAGTTACATACAGTATATATAATCTCGAAGTTTAATTTTTGTGTGGTGTATTCTCTAAAATCGTTTCTATAAGCATAATGAAAGATTACTAAGTTATAATTTGTCTTGGCTTGACCAACTACAACCATTTGAGTACTAGTTTTAGACAACGCAACATCTGTAATGTTTTCAAAATCAGATACTATCCAACCTTTATTATTCACATATGAACTTGGATAGCTAGTTAAAGGTGGACCCATTAAAACTCTCCAGTAATAATCGTAGCCATTAGCTAATTCATATATATCACTTGTCACAATAGTTCTATAAAGAATTACGCCATATGTTTGATTCGTATTACTGTCAAAAAAGTCTCCAACTGTAAAAATATTTTCAGGATTTATTGGGGAAGAATATAATCTTTTTAGGTTATCCGCGAAAGAAGTCACTGGAACTTTACCTTCTTCATTACCGTATATAGTTTCAGATTCTCGAAACGTGGAAGATGTTTCGGATTCTACAAGTGAAAAACCAAATGAATTATAGGGCCAAGGCGCCGCGCCGGCCGGCCCATCGTCCACGTGCCTCTTTGTATCTATGTTGCCGCGCGGGCCGATGAAGTCAAGTCCGGCTACTGTAAAGTTGCCGTTGCGGAAGTTGCCGGTCGAGCGCGCAGGTTTCAGATAATCTCCGTGTAGAAAGTTGGTGTTGTCATTTGGTGTATTAGGGTCTTCAATGATATTGATTTTGACGACCTCGTACTGATCAATTACCGCATACTCTAATAAGACACCAGGATGATTTCCGATGGGTTTCGCGTTGGCGTCCAGCGCCCATTCAGGATAAAACCGCTCCTTATCGCCTTGGGCGACATCAACGGCTCCTTCGATGAAACCCTCATCGATATAAACGCTTGTTACGGACCCGAGTCGCGAACCAAAATTGATTTTTTTTACGTCAAGCCTCGCACCCTTTCCACTTGTACCGGGACCGGAGACTACGTCAGGTTCGCCAAAGGTCCAGACTTCTCGGCCCGGATACATCACATCGACTTTTTCAATTTTACCGTCCCCACTAGTTTCTTTAACTCGTACTGTAGCAGGTACTGTGCTATCTTTACTAACTAAGTGCCCATCAGCCGTGGG
>CERI01068488.1_pt1 | contig 12386 bp, 14 predicted proteins | sample 350261 | NCBI WGS metagenome assembly CERI01 (sample SAMEA2620979, study PRJEB7988) | marine metagenome | isolation source: saline water (ENVO:00002010), including
GGAGGAGGAGACCTGATGGCCATGGCCCAGGCAATGCAAAAAGAGCGAGAAGCCCCGGCTGCAAGAAGATAATCATCTTATTAAAAACATGCTATATATAAATGACACGTAAACGTTTAAAGGTAATCCTTGATTTAGATCAGACATTAATCAGCGCAGAATCAACAACTAAATTTGATTTTGCACAAAACTCAGAAAAAGCATCCAGGTTTAATTTTCATGATATGAACGGGTATTATATTGTGTTTGAAAGACCAAAACTTCAGTCATTTCTTGATTATTTGTTTGAAAACTTTGATGTATCTGTCTGGACAGCTGCTAGTAAAGATTACGCCCTATTTATTATTAACAAAGTTATCCTTGCAAATCCAGACAGAAAATTAGACTGGGCATTCTTTTCGTATCATTGCGGTAAATCCAAGAAAATTAAAAATACCTCAAAGGATCTTTCTATGTTATGGGATGTGTTCAAGATACCGGGTTATAACATAGATAATACAGTTATCTTAGACGATAACATAGAGGTGTACAACGCTCAGCCAAAAAATGCCATACTTGTACCCGCGTTCGAATTTATCACGAAACGAAGCCACAAAGATGATTTTCTCAAAGAACTTACAAGAGTCCTTGAATTAAGAGCAAAAGGTCTGAATAAATAATTTTGTTTTTTCAAAAAACAAAATAATAAAATATTGGAATAATTAAACTTCTGAATTACCATGTCCCATTTTGAGTTATTTGACAAGGCTCTTGCTACATATAATACTAAAAAACCACAGGAAGAAACAAAAAACACCGAAAACTGTGAACATAAAAATATCATAAAAGAAGGAGATATAATTAACTGTCTTGATTGCGGAGAAGAAATTCAACACACTATAACTCATGAGAAAGAATGGAGGTACTATGGACCTTCTGACAGCAAAAGATACTCCGACCCAAACAGGGTTCAAATAAGAAAATCAGAAGAACGAAACATAAATAAAGATGTTGAAAATATGGGATTTAGTGAAACTATAGTATCAAAAGCCGACAAACTATATTCGGATGTTACTAAAGGTCAAATTTTCAGAGGAAACTCTAGAAAAGCTATAGTTTTTGCATGCATTTTTCATGCATATAAAATGTCGGGGAAACACCAGACACCAGACAATTTAGTAAAACTCTTTGGTCTTTCTCGTAAAAACGGACTCAAGGGGTTAAAAATTGTTAACGTGAACGCACCAAAGCATTCACTTATACATACAACGGTTATCACCCCTGTGCATTTGATTCATGATATCATGGACAAATTCAAAGCAACCCCGGACCAAAAAGAGGAAGTTATCGAGCTATATGATCGTATCAAAAATAGGTCATCCAAGCTGAACAGATCACGTCCACAATCCGTTGCCGCCGCGTTGACATATTACTGGATACGCAAGAAAAAGATTGATATAAACCTGAAAAATTTTGCGCTAAAGGTTGAATTGTCCGATCTGACGATCAACAAGAACGCAAAGGAGGTTGCGTTAGTTCTTGGAACACCTGATTTCATTTGATAAATTTATGATACAAGTATCATAAATTAAAAGGACGAATAACACACTATGGAGAGCAAATAAGACCGGAGAATTCAATCAACTTCCATCACCAGAAAAAGTCTATAGCACTACGACCATCTGCTCATTGTGGACTTCACTAGTGGGCCGGAGTGGCTATCACTTATTTCTGCGCTCAGCTTGGACCTAAACAGATCGGATACTCGGTATTGCCCTTCCATAATCTCCTTTTTGGACAAAGTCTTGTGTTTCTTGCTATACATTTGATTGTGGAGATATACAGCCGGTAACTCTAGGATTTTGGGGTTAATCTTCCCCAGACCCCAATAGTAGTTAGCCGACTCTTTCCAGTTGACAGGATATACTAGTCGAGCTGGGTAAGTTTTTACCTCATTCGGGTAGAATTTCCTAAGATCCATGAGAAAACTCTTAGCTGTCAACGTTGGGTCTGCCCATCCTATCTTATGAACTCCCTTTCTCCATTTAGAGTAAGTGGGGTGCTCCTCAAACAAGAGTATCATATGGTGTGAGTACCTATTACCTTTATTGGCAGCCATGATTCCTATGCTAATATCATTGGGGTCATCATGCCCAAAAGCCACAAAGTTATGGGTTTTAAGGTCTTCAATCATGAAAGAAAGGTTTTTTGATACAATAATATCACAGTCCAACCATATTCCTCCAAACTCATGCATGAGACAGAAGCGGATGTAATCGGCTCTCATCGCAAGGGGTTCAATATTGACGAAATTAGGATCTATGGACCTCGAGACCACTGGTATCATCTGATCATCCAAGACTATTATCTCAAAGGAATCGTTACAATGTTTCTTAACAGTCTCCAGACATAAATCTAAATAAGGAGGTTTGACCGACTCTGGCGTTTTGTTTTGCCAATACAGCCATATAATGGGCTTACTTAACTCACTAATCTTACGAGGCCATAGATCAGAATGTTTGGATTTTTTTTCTTTCTCTAATCTATATTTGGGTGGAAAATCATCCTCAATCAGCCCGTAGTTATGAGTTGTCAAGGATTCGGAATAAGTGTAACTCTTGGGAATATTCCAGTTTAGACCATATTGTGATATTAGATAGTCCTCGATATTTTTACAAACTTGAAAAGATCTCCCAGCAAATGTAAGAGGTCGCGTGTCATCTTTAGGAATTTTCCACCTACAAAGTCCATGTTTTGACCGGTTACATCTCCCGTTATAGGATGCGTACCATCTGTAATCTTCCTCGTCATATAGGAAGAAAATATCAATATTCACACCGGTCTCTAAATGTTGGAAAGTGAGTTCGTACCCTTTTTCAGGTGTTCCTCTCCTATGCTTCAGCTTAAAGTTGCCCAGATTTTCTTCTATTTTGGATGAGTAATCGCGATAGAGTACCTCTAAATCTATATCACAATCGTACGAGATAAACCCGTTTTCACGGTAAGCACCCAGTAATGTACCACAGCTAAGCCTAAAAGGAACGTGGAGATTATCGAGTATGTCTGCCATATCGTGAAGAGTCTTGGAAAACCGTACTTGTTTTTCATTTAAATTTAATAGGTTTCTATTGTATTTAAGATACTCTCTTATTACAGTATTAGCCCTTGCTCTATGAGTGTCCCCATGTTCAATATGTATAGTACTTGTTAATGTATGGTTAAGAGGGACGAACAAAGATTTGTGCAAGGTGTATGTTCGAACAAGAGCATATACAAATTGATCTGAAGTGCCGGCTGGAGCATGCTCCTTTCTAATATGGAACCTTTGGTTGGGTCCTTTAATAGCACTCAACACCCTATCCATTCCTTTGCGATTTATTAAATATGCAGTGGTACCGTAGCAAGGATTATCTATATCATGGAGGGTGAAGATAGATTTTACGATTGTCGGGGGGTGTGTGCAGTATAGTTGGATGATCTCCCAATCTGTAGGAGCGTTTGCTATAAGGTCGCTCAATTTTCCATCCCAGAAAGGCACAAGACAAAGCGACGCATCATCTTCTAGTATCAACGCAACGTGCTCGTTATTCTCATAGGCGGTTTTAATAGCCTGAAGGTGAGACAATGTACAGCCCACCTCTGATGGAGATAAGTCTGTGTATTCTATCGCATACGAGATATCTCCATACGCACCAAACAGGATATTATCTAGAGAATTACCTGGTACCCCCTGTATTCTATTGGGAGAGTTTATATTTAATAGTTTGAATTGGTTCTCCATGAATTTTCTACGGTCTACACTCCTATCCATATTAATGTAATACACGGGAACGTCTATCTTTTGTTGCATTTGTTTTTGCGAATCATTCATGTACTTAGTATGTTCTAGGTAAGTTACCAGATGGTTCATAATATTTTCTGTTGTCGTTTGTGAGGTATATACATAAGGTTTGTTACGAAACTTGAACCACCAAACTAAAAAACCTGTTAGTCCTAAGACAGCAATAATAGCTAGTGTAATTAACACCTTATACGTCGTCTTCATTTATTACATGTTAATTTTTTTGTAATAAATTTAAGATGGAGGAACACAAAACGTCTTGTAGCCCCAGGGATTACTATCAGGCTCGTTGGCACAGAAAGGTTTATTCTTGTCCGAGAGCTCATACACGGCTCCTGCGAGTAGGAAGCATCGGTTTAATGGACACTTCTACCCCCTGCGCTTTCGAGTATAAAAGGATGAATAATACACTATAAAATATAATGGAGAGCAAAGAAGACCGGAGAATTCGATCATACAAGGAACTTCCATCACCAGAAAGTCTTATAATACCAATAAAGAACCATATAGTTAATAAGACACGTAATGATATCCATAATATATTCACAGGGGTGGACAAAAGATTTGTTGTGTTTGTAGGCCCATGTTCTATTCATTCAGAAAAATCAGCAATAGATTTTGCAGAACGATTGTGTTATATTCAACCAAAACTACCAAATCTTCTTCTTGTTATGAGATTTTTTCTTCAAAAACCTCGAACAACTGTCGGATGGACTGGGTTCTTAGAAGATCCAAACATAAACGGTGATTATGATATATTATCTGGTCTGGAAAGGTCGCTTCATCTAGCTCACCACATAGTTGAAAACATACAACAGCCTATTTGCATGGAATTGTTGGGTACAACAATCGAACCTCAGTATTTTAGTACGTATCTTTCTGCTGGATTTATAGGTGCTAGAACATCAGAGAGCCAATTACACCGTAATTTAGCAAGCGGTGTATCGTTTCCAATAGGGATTAAAAACTCGTCCGATGGAAGCGCAAAAACTGCTCTGGATGGTGTTATCGCGTCCAGAGTGTCTAGAACCTTCTGTGGAATCAATAAAAAAGGGAAAATATGCTCAGTAAAAACAACCGGGAACGAGGATGCGTTTGTTGTGTTGAGGGGTTCTTACAATAACGGCCCTAACATTGACAGTGGAGTGTCGCAGTTGGAGGATAAAAATGTCGCCATTGTGGTCGACTGTGCCCATGGTAACTCGCATAAAGATTTGGAAAAACAGTGTGAAAATGCGATCAAGGCCAGTCATATTCCACGAGTATGCGGACTTATGATAGAATCTCATATATTAGAGGGAAAACAAGAGGCGGTTGTAAACTGCCATCCTGATAAATCTATAACCGACCCGTGTATGGGATGGGAAAATACTGTCAAGCTTCTGGAAAGAATAAACGAAATACGCAACTAAAAAATCAATCACTTTTCTAAGATTTTTCTTAGAAAAATTTTATATAAATAGATTAAAATTCATACCCCTGAGAATATTCATTTCTTTTGTTGAATATTCCATGTCATCGCTTGTATGAGGATCAGTTTCGTATATCTTAGACGCAAGTGTTACAGCTGATATTGGATCACAACTAAGAACCTTTTCATAGTATGTTTGTGCAGCGTATTCAGTTATCTTTTTTTCTATATCCATAGCCATACACCAATCTCTTATTTCTCTTGACACCCTCTGTACTTTTCTAGGTCTTTGTATAATAGGTGGTGTATAAGACGACCTGAACACATCTTTAATTGCCTGTAGAGGAGTTATTCTTTTTTCTGGAGAAACTTGCAACATGTTTTTTATGAGATTTCCCAAACGATTATCATTAAATTTCGGAATTTGTTTCTTAAGAAATTCCAATGTAAGTTTCTCCGTTGGTTTCGTTATGGGCTTATTTGTATACATCTCGTACAATACCACTCCCAGAGACCAGATATCAACAGGAAAACTATATGGGTTTTTTAGTATAACTTCGGGGGCTCTATATGTCATTGTTGAGATTATCCCTGTGTGTGTCCCGTGATTAGACAACCCACTGAAAACCTTTGCTAGCGAAAAATCTGCTATAACAACGGAAAAGTCACTGTTCATTAGAATATTTTCAGGTTTTATGTCCCGGTGTATAACACCATTCCTTTTTAAAAATGCAAGACCCTTGAGTAGTTGATATGTTATACGACTTTTGTGGGATTTTTTTAGAAACCCTGTGTTAAGCGCGTTATACAGATCTGTTCGATAATGATCAAGTACTATACCAAAATGATCACGTGTTATAATAATGTCTGATATGTTGACAATATTTTCGTTGGTTTCTTGAAACATTGTGAGTATTGATATTTCTCTCATAACACCCGGATCATCTTCTTGATCTCTCGAGAATCTCTTAAATGCAAACATTTTTCCGTTTTTTCGATTGACTCTAAACACGGTACCAAATGAACCCGACCCTATTTTTCCACGTATAAGGTAATCAACACCAGAAACACTTTTCATGATTTCTAAATTAGTAACACTTTTTAAGTTAATTTATAAAAAATCATTTTACTATAAATGTGTTGTATTAGACAAAAGCTCTGTTCCTTTTGTGATAAATTTTTTGCATCAATGATATTTCTTGGTGGCTCTTCCACAGCCGTTACTACAGGCTTGCAGTATTATGATTACATCGATGATTGGAAAGCTATTATAATATCATCGGGTGTTACCTTTTTGGCGATTCTTTGCTGTGTGCTAAGGAGTGTCCAGATACAGAATACATCGCAATCAAGCACTATAATAATAAACCAAAAACCCATCGGAGAGCTCGAGGAGATCACCCCGATAGAACCGGTCGAAGTCATAGAAATTGTCAGCCCAAACAAATAATATCTTTGAAATATTATTTTTGAATTATTTACTTTTTGCTTCCCTTTTTAGGAGCCTTTTTTTTCTTTGTCTCCACAACTTCCGTCTCAACTACAACTTCCGTCTTCGTCTCGACCTTTTCATCTACAACTTCCTTGCCAGACATCTCCTTCTTTTCCTTGAGATACCTTTCTTGATCTTTCGCCGCCATTTTATTGTATGGAGCCGTGCCATTTTTAGCCTTGAGCTTGTTCCACTCGGCACCTAGCTGTTTCGTAACATCGGTTGCCTTTGCATCCTTGCCTAGTTGCTTCTTTACCTTGTCACGGTTTTCACCACAGAAAAATAGGTAAGCCGACTTTGCGCGTTTCGGTCCCGTCTTTTCTGGTTGCATTAGGTGCGCGGGAGGGGTGTATTTTTCCTTTTCCTCCTGGTATCGAGACTTGTCGGCATCTGCCTTTCTCTGGTATTCGGCCAACTTTTTGCGTTGTTTCTTGTCAACCTTGAGCTTGTTCCACTCGGCACCTAGCTGTTTCGTAACATCGGTTGCCTTTGCATCCTTGCCTAGTTGCTTCTTTACCTTGTCACGGTTGTCATCACAGAAAAATAGGTAAGCCGACTTTGCGCGTTTCGGTGCATTAGGATCCTTAACAACAGCCTTATTATTTGCACGCGTCAATACACTTTTGACCTGCTTTTGGTTCTCCGGACTCATCCATAGTTCTTCTTGGTTCGCAGCATCTGCGTTATTTTGCAGAAACATACCGACCATCTTATTAATGTGTTTTACCAAAGTATTCATATTGTGTTTGAATAATATTCTCCAATCTATAAACCACTTTATCACCAGAGAAAATGGTCGTTAATCTAATATAATAAAAGTATCTATATTAGATTAAGATTATTTAAAACCCAGACGCGTTGCGAGCACAGCTACTCCGGTAACCGTTCTGCATGGACGCAATGTGACGTTGCTGCTGATGCTGTTGAGCCATGGCGTAGTTTTCAGCTGTGTGAGCGACAGGGTGCGTTTTGTCGTATACAGATTGACCATGCGATCCCATACCGCTGCAACCACGAAGAGTCTGTGCGCCATATCCACCACCATTACCCCATGTGGCAGTAACACCAGGGTGTTTATCAGACGGAAGCATACCTTTGAGATCATTCGTGCGAGCTAGAGAAGCCTGATGAGGCGCAGAGCCAGCGTAGATATCAGCGGCAATACCAGACGCATCCAAATTTACGTATTCCATGTACTGAGGACGAGATACGTTGTTCTCGACAACTACGCGATCCTGAGCGCTGTTGCATCCAGCTCGCTTTGTCATAAACGAGTCCGGGCATGCCTGACGCCCAGCGGCATCAAGTCCGTTCCAGACAGGGCATACCATAAGATTTGGGTTTTGAAATCTATCGGATTGAACCTTATTGGCCCATCCGGTTACTACTTTGCAAGTTCTAATTCCAGATTCGAGTGATACCGAACCTCCTCCATTTGAAGCTGTTGCCATTTTTATTAGTACCCAAGAAGAAAGAAAAAAAATATTTTTTAGGAAAAATACACCAAAGTATTGGAGATTATTTAAAGTCATAAGTCCGGAAGGTAAATATGGTATATGAAGACCCAGAAAATACTGAAGAAATCATGGAAGAACTAAGGAAGTGTCCAACGGTAAACGACGTCGTTAAGTTGTTGGACAAAACGTTTCCAGAAATAATTGTGACTCACCTAGAAAATTTTTGCAGTCTATATCCACATCTATCGAACAATTGGAGTATCATGTGTCAAAAACTAAAAACATCCAGAACGGAGATCGTGATTGTCAAGGACCTATTTTTCGACGATGACCATAAATTACTCGGTCATTTTATGAATTGTCTTACGATGTCTGGATTTATGGTACGGAGTATGAAAGATTTTGCACCGTGTGTTGTATGTAAAAAAATTGCAATACCCGGACCTCATATCCATCAGACAATGAAGGAAAAGGGAGTTCCCGTACCAAACGAGAGTAAACCTGTATGCGGTTATTGTAGATAATCTATAATTTTTTATTATAGATTAAGGATTTCCGAATAAAGTTTCTATCTCTTCTACCCGCACGATTGTAAATTTGTTAGCTCGAATTAAATCATCCAAATAACTGGGATTCTTTACGGTGGCTAAATATTCTTCGTATTCTTTTGGATTCGAAGTGAACACTTTCTGTTGCTCCATATCAATGACACAATTTTTAGAGATAAGATATATAATCCTATATTTCTCAAGCGCTATTTTATATTTTCTATGCTGTTCTTCACAGAAATCTTTCAGACCCAATTTGCATTCAAAAATGGTGCATGTATCTATGTTGAGAAAATCAAAGATACATTTCTTATAGACATGCTGAACAGTGAGCGATTCACCGTAACGCCTCTTAAGCACTTCTTCCCACCATTTTTCCTGATCAACAGATTTTGCTTTTGCGATAAGAAACGAGTCCGCACCTTTGTAGGAAATACCTCCTTCCTCCTTTATACGTTTTACGATATAAGGTATGTTTATCAAATCGTAAGAACCCAGGAATTCCTTGAACTCAGACCTTGGAATGCCATAGTCTGACTCAAATCTTTTGAGCCAGTTGACCGGAGCTTTGATATTGTATGGGTTGTCATCATCGTTTTCCATTCTAGCATAGATTCGAGCTCTTAATTCGTCTATCATTTTTAGGTAAAATTCATAGGAATATTTTTCAGAAGATGACAAGGGTAGTTTTATTTTTTCCAGAGGCCTAAGGTTAAAAAACTCATAGTCGGCTAAAAAACTTCCGTGTTTTTCCATATCTTTTACGAAATACTTTCTTGGTACATACTCGCATATACGATTATATAAATACTCGTATTGTTCACGGAACCACTCCTGGTCTTTTAGCCATTTACAGTATCCCCTGTCTTTTAAAACGTGTTCCAATGTTTTTCCCTGATATTTACCAAATGTGATTGAATTATTAGTCAGCATAATTTATGTCTCATAGTTTTTTCCTTAAATATTTGTGTTGCTGATTATAAACATGAGCATTGTAAAGGTTCAAAAATTAGCCCTGTGTGGAGGAGTTGGTGTAGGAAAAACCAACATTGGGCAACGCTTAACTGAGCAAGAACCAGATGAATTATACAACTCCACAATTGGAGTAGATTATTTCGCTCTCAGACTTCCCAAATATCAAACTCGTATAAATATTTGGGATTTGGCCGGACAATTACGGTTTCAGAAAATAACATTACCTTATACCAGAGAATCAGATATTCTTCTTTACGTGTACGATCTTTCGAGGCATAGTTCCCTAAGAGATATTAAGAATTTACACGAGACTTACGAAAGACTTGGAATAAAGGCAAGAATAATAATTGTTGGTACAAAACGCAGCAAGGAAACTCAGTACAATTCGTGTAGAATAGACGGAGAACAATTTGCAAAAACACTGGATGTTCCTCATTGGATACTCGATAGCAAAGCAAACCTAGGTTTTGATACTTTACGGGAGTCCATAATACAGGAGTTGGACTTGAAAAAGAGTTCTTTGGAAGATCACGACGAAAATCCGTCGTCGTCCAGAACATGTTATTTAAAATGTAATATTATATAATCATTGATAAAATGGATGAAAACAAAGAAAACCGGGTTTTTATTGTAAAGGCGACAGAGACAGACGATCTTTATTGTTTTGATCAAAGTTGTCTAGAACAGATCCAGACAGAACATGTATACCCAAACAGCACGGTCGAATTAGATACTGATACCATAGAAGAGGTCAAATCTAGCGAATGTCTAAATAAAATGGTAAAAACATGTGAGGAAAAGAGTGTTGAGCAATCATATGAGATTGTCGACGATAAAAAAACAGCAAACGACGCTACATATTGTCAAGCAAGTGAAGATTGTCAAGTGACTGGGATTATCGGGTGTATTGGTGTGTTTGTAGTACACCCAACCGATGGGTACATCGCCCTTCATTACATCTCTGGAAACGATGGTTCCGAAGCTAAAAAATTAACAAACACGCGGAATATCATGAACCAACGAGGATGGACCGACAGTGACATAGAGCTCTTTCTGTACATAAATGATAGCAGAGCTGTACCAACTCCTCCGCCAGTTATGTCACGAAAAACTTTAACCCCGAAAAAACCATCCAAACCGCCTCTAAGGTCAAGATCACAAAACATCATCTCATCTCGTCCGTTGTTTCAGGAGTCATCTTCAGAACAAGTATCTGGACTGGGGGACGCATATAAAAAGAAACGAGATATTAGCCTAGATATTGTACAGAAATTCTTCAACAAAAAAGGTATTATTGTCTCTGGTAAATCAAGCAAAATGAATTATAAGAGCTTGAGAATACCAACCGAAATTACAGCGGTAAATACCACGGATATATACAATCAAGCTCTTAGGGCAGTTAAAGACACCCAAAGTCTAGAGGAAGCGCTTAATGTAAAACCTACAGTAAAAACATATGGGGAACTGGGCAGATTCAAAAGATACATAAGAGAAATTTATTCTACTTGACAATTTTTATCGCTGATATCGTAAACGCTCATTATTTGTATAATAAATTATTAGAATAATTTATTATTTGGTATTCAACACCATGATATACTCATGAGATAATCTAGCGATTTTCTTCTGGGAAAGCAGCCGTGTAATTTATCGCGATCCCACAGAAACATATTATTTTTATAGGTTCCATACTCCGTGATATTTTTACGTCTGTCTTCTGGAATATTAAAATAAGATTTTATTCCGTCTTCGAGTTGATGTCTGTATTTTTGATCTCTTTCCTCGAGGTCTGTATGCATCATCGTAAGTTGTTTTACCAAACCAGATTGTCGGCGAGGACACTTTACATGTCTGTATATATCATATTCGTCTTTGGTTCTTTTCTGATCTGCCCATACGTATTTTTGACATTTTGGGCATATACCTCTTGGTTCGGTCGTCATTTTCAAAAAATACCCAGGTAGAATCGCGAAAAAATCAATTTTTAATATTTAAATCCCGAGCTCTGGGTACACTCTAAATTTTCTACCTTGTTTCTTATAAACTTACCTTTGTTTGTTGAAAAAACAATGGTTTTTATTCCAACGCTTAACAGAACTTTTTGACAGTTTATACAAGGTTTAGATTCCACTATATGACCATTGCGATCCCATCTAATATTCCACATGGTGTATTTAGCGACTTTTCTTTTATCGTTTAAGACATGGGAAATGTGTTTCAGAGCCGATATTTCCGAATGACAAGATCTACCTCTTTCCATACCAGAGCGCAGTCTACCTCCGAGAGACGACTCACCGTATGCAACAATTTTACCACCTTTAATTAGAGCACTAATATGTCTTCTTGGGTTAGACCAATTGTCATCGGGAAAAAGCCCAGATAACTTATTCTTCAGTGGAATGTGTGTCATGTATATTTAATATAATTTACTGTATTAAATCAGTGTTTGAGTGTACGTTTTAGTTTTTTATTTTCCTTTTTCAGAGACTTTATCTCTTTTTTCATCTTCTTCATCTTTTTGTAAATAGCCTGGATCGTATCAGAACCAAACTTCGGTGACGACGAAGAACTTTTCGAAAGAGATTTATAATAATCTAGAGTTTTCTCCAGATCGGATGTTTTTGCGATCGCTTTTTCCTCTTCCTCCTGACGTCTCTGTTCCTCTTGGCGTCTCTTTTCTTCC
>CERI01104446.1_pt1 | contig 12380 bp, 9 predicted proteins | sample 350261 | NCBI WGS metagenome assembly CERI01 (sample SAMEA2620979, study PRJEB7988) | marine metagenome | isolation source: saline water (ENVO:00002010), including
TATATTCATTGTTTGTAATTCTTGCATTAATAATTTAAATGCATAAGGAACTCTTACAATACTAAAACTTTTTCCGTACTTAGTTATTACTTTAATATTTTCATTATTTGTAATTGGATTATTTGAAAATTTTAATGGCCCATCAAGACATGGGCTAATAAATATTTTTTTATCATAATTATATATTGCAATAGTACCACTGTTATTACATATTGCAATATAATAATCATCTCCTCTTTTTAACATAGATTCTTGTAAAAAATAACTAGCGCCATGTGCAATAATACCATCGCGTTCCATTTCACCAATTCTAAGACCACCATCATTAGCTCTACCTTGTACTGTTTGTCGAGTTAAAGATGTTCTAGGTCCTTGTGCTCTATAATTAATTTTATCTTTAACCATATGTTTTAATCTCATATAATAACATGGACCAATAAAAACTTCCATATTCATTTGTTCGCCAGTTTCACCATTGTATAAAATTTCATTCCCAGTTGAACTATATCCAACTTTATTTAACATATTTCCAAAAATTTTATGTTTAGAACCTTTATTTACAAATGCAGTACAGTCACCATGACCACCATATATAGAACATGTTTTACCCATTAATGTTTCAACCAATTGACCAATTGTCATTCTACTTGGTAATGCATGTGGATTTATTATTAAATCGGGTCTAATTCCATCTTCTGTAAATGGCATATTTTTTTCTGGTATTATTAATCCAACTGTTCCTTTTTGACCACATCTACTACAAAATTTATCTCCTTGTGCGGGAATTCTTTCTTCTCTAATTCTAACTTTTGCAATTCTAAAACCTTGTTCTGAATCTGTAATGAATGATTTATCAACAAAACCTAATTGACCTTTTTTAGGGGTGACTGAGCTATCTAAAAAATTATCTGGATTATTTGTATTAGTTGTTATTTTTCCAATAATTACTTTTTTATCATCTAATTCTGTATTTTCTTTTATTAAACCAAATTCATCTAATAATGAATAATCATATCCTGGTTTTTTACCAATAACGGTTTCTTTTTCAATATTTGAAAAAGTAGAATCTACTACATTACCTAAAATTTTTGAACTCTCTTCTCTAGATTCATACATATTAAAATATGTAGTATTAAACATTCCGCGGGCTATAGAACCTTCATTAAATAAAATACTATCTTCTACATTATATCCACCATAACAACCAATTGCAACAATAGCATTTAATCCATATGGATGTTCTTCATTATTAATATATTTTAAATATCTGCTAATAACTAATGGTTTTTGTCCATTATTTAATACGACTCCCATTTTGTCTATTCTATTATTGTAATTAGAATTATATAAACTTACTGCTTGTTTACTTTGTCCGCAAGAAAATAAATTTCTTGGCAGTTGATTATTTTCTGGAAATACAATTTGATTACCCATAACACCTAATAATAAAGATTGATGAATTTCTAAATGACTTGTAAATTTTGTAATTTCGTTAATATCATTATTTATTAAAGCACATTCAGTTTCAGATGTATCTATATAATCAATAATTCCAGATTTTTCTAACAATTCAGTAATATTATTATTTGTATATAATTGATTTGGTTTTTCATAAAATAAATCTTTATTAATTAATTCATTTAATATATTTGTACTATTTGATAAATTTTTAAATTTATTAAATCCAATTAAATAATTAAAAAAATTATAATCATTGCTTAAAATATTATCTTCTTTTCCTATAAAGCTAGGTTTTTTATTATTAACATAAAAAACTGGTCTACAAATTCTTCCAGAGTCAGTAAAAATATTTATTATTTCTTCATGAATAGACCAACCTATACTGGTATAAACTGGAATCAATCCTAATCTTCTATAATTTAATAAAAATTCCATACACTCATTTGGATTATTAGTTATTCCTATCCAAGAACCATTTACAAAAATTTTAACACCTTTTGATATATAATTAATATTGCATTCTGATAATAATTCAATAAAAAGTGTTTGTCTCATAAAATTTATAATTTTACTTCCACTATATCCTTTTGTTATAAAAGCACCTAATGATAAATGTTTATGTAAACCTACATTACCGCCATCTGGTGTATCAAATGGATCAATAATACCCCATTGTGATGAATGAAGAAGTCTAGGTCCTACTATTTTTGCGCTAGAATCTAATGGTAAATTTAATTTTCTTAAATGTGATAAATATGAATTATATGATAATCTATTTAGATCTTGAATTACTTCTGGACGTTTAGTATGTTCTTCTGCTCCCCAATTACCTTTAAATGCTTTTTTAAAGCCAGTTTCTAAAATTCTTTCTTTAAAATATTCATTATAATTATTTTCAATTAATGCAATAAAATTGTTTTGATAAATACCTTGTTTATAATAATATTCTTTATCTATTGATTTATAAATATGTTTTTGTTGCAATGTATAATATTCTTTAAATAAATCATAAATTAATGATCCTGTTAATTCTACACGTTTATATTTAAAACTATCTCTATCTGTTTCGCTTTCTTCATTATAAAAAACTTTCATTAATTTTTTAACCATATAACCTAGATATAATGCTTTACTTTTGAAATTATTTTCGCCAATCTGAGGTAATAAATAATCCATTAAAATTTCTAAAACATGTGATATTGTTTTTCCTTTTGTTAAAGTAGCTATAAATTTTAAGGCAGTTTCTTGTTCATATATATTTCCCGCATCATAAATAGAAGATTGGAAAAAATTTAAATAATCTTTATTATTTTCAATATCTAATAAACAATATTCTATAATTGTTTTATCACTTAATATACCTAATGCTCTCATTAATATAAAAAACGGCACTGGTTTTCTTACATTTGGTATATTAACTAATATTTGATTATTTGCTAATGTTGGTGTTGGTCTTAATATTCTTAGACTTAATGTTCTTACGGGTTTTGATGCATCTTCTGAAACACATCTTATTTCAACTGAATGACTATATAATTCATTATAGTCAGATTTAATATAGATCATATTATCTGCAAATTTTTCTTGTGGTACTATTGCTTTTTCTTTACCATCTATTATAAAATATCCACCAAGATCATTTTTACATTCTCCCATATTAAATTTAGTTTTTCTATTTAATGTATTTAAAATACATAAATTTGAATTTAACATAATTGGAAATTTACCAAAATATATATTTTCTAATTTTGATTCTTTTATTTCTTCTATTCCATCTTTATTATATGTTTTATATATAATATCAATATCCATATGTAAGGTAATAGAATATGACATATTTCTAAGCCTGGCTTCATTTGGAAACATATAATGTTCTCTATTTTTATCAAAAATTATAGGTTTTCCAAAATATAAGTTTTTTCCTTCTTTTCCTCCAAAATAAATTTCTGCTTGTAAATTATAATTTTTTGTTTCTTCATTTTTATCTTTTAGGATTTTAATTGGATTCTTTTCTTTGATTATATTATAAATTTTTTTATCGAAAAAATCATTAAATGAATCTATATGATGTTTAATTAATAATTTTTCATCACTTTCAAAATATTTATCAATAATTGTCCATATTAAATTATCATCCATTTATATTATAAATATAGTATAAAATTCTTATATTTATTAAACATATTCTAATAAATATAAAAAAAATATTTATCTAACTTTTACATATTAAAGTTTATTAAAATTAATGCAAAAATTACAAAAAGTACTATAATTGGAAATAATACTAAAAACCAAGAGATTTCTTTATAACCGGCTTTGCATAAAGCGTTTAAAAGAAATGTCCAAAATAATATATAAATAGCATTAAAAATAAATATAATAAATGTATTTGGAACGTTACAACTATAATCGCCTAAACAAAATTTATTAGTATTTCCATAATTTTGTAAAGCAAGTATAATAAATGCTAGTACTGAAATAAATAAATATAAGAATGCCGGTGTGCATAATTTTTTAAAATCTTTGGAATATTTATTAAAATACGATTTCATTTTTTATAATATAATTATATAAAAAAAATTTAAGGATGTCCGAAAAATGTATTTTTAACATTATGTACTTCATTTAAGCCTGAACGCGCTATATCTGTTAATGGTTGAAAATTTACGCTTCCGCCTTTTTGAGTTTTTTTAAATTTTTTATTAGCTTTTGATAAAAATATTTTTTTTATTTGTTTTTTAGTGTATTTATGTTTTTTTTCTTTTTTTCTTTTTTTTTTGCTTTGTTTTTCTTTTTTTCTATAATTTGATTTTGATTTTCCTAAATTTTTTTTAGATTTTTTTAAAAAAAATCTTCTTAATTCTCTCATTTTTCTTAATTTTAATTTCATACTTTTATTACCAACCATTCTAAATATAATATATATATATATTTTTATTCTATATCAACATGTGTTAACATATGTCTTCTACAACAATATTTTTTTAATTGTAAAATATCCATTACTTCTCCTTCTGGTGTTTTTTTTGAATGTTCTTTTGTTAGATATACAACCTTATCTATTTCTAATTTATTGTTCAATTTCTTCTTTTTAACTTCTCTTAAATAGTATCTATATTTATCTCCTAAAACTTCACCACATGTGAAACATTTCACTGGAATTAACATATTTATACTTATAATATAAATAATTTATAATATTATTTCAATTTATTTTTAATTATTAAGGATATCTCTCTTCTATTGGAATATATCTACAAATAAATCTAGATAAATGTCTACATTTACATTCGCAACAATGATTTTTATGAAATCTAAATCCATTGTATTCTATTGTTGTAGATCTTTTATATTTTGATGGTCTATTTATTTTGTGTCTTATGCAACAATTACATAAATTAAATAATTTTACAATATCATTATTTTTCAAAATTTGATTTTTATAATTTATACAATAACTTCCATGTGCTAAACGAGAATCCCATCTTGCATAATCCATTAAATTTATGACTTCATGTATCTTATATTTAATTATAATTAAATAATATTTTCTTATAATTTTTACTGCCCATAAATAATTAAATGACCAAATATATTCAATAATTTCATTTGGTAATTTAATAAATAAATAATTATTTTTTACAATATCAGAATTCATTCTAATATTATTTAAAATAATATATATTTTTATAGCTTTTCAAATTTAATTAAATCAATTTTTTTTACAAATTATTATAAAATTGAAAAATAATAATTTATATATATATTATAATTATTATGACTGAACATCAAGATTGGAATGTTGTTACTTTTTCATCTAAATCTAACCTTCCAAAAAAACAAATATCTAAACCAAAAGTTCTTGAATCTAATCAAGAAATAAAATATGAACAACCAAAACAATTAGGACAACTAATTTTACAAGCACGTACTACATGTAAAAAAAATCAAAAAGAATTAGCTTGTCAATTAGGTATTGCTGTTCAAATTCTTTCAAGATGGGAAACAAATAAAGAGGTACCTGATAACAAACAAATTGCTAATATTGAACGTATATTAAGAATAAAATTACCAAGATCAAAAAAAGTTATAGTTTCTAATGAATAATTATAATTTAACTAAATTATATTCTCCACTTAATGTTTTTTTTATTACATATTGAGTATCTTCTCTATGAATATTGTTATGACATTCTTCGCATATATTAATTAAATTAGCTTTATGATTTTTGTTAAATTCTTCGTTTATTATTCCATTATTATTTGCTTTTTTTTGAAACTGTAAATGATGTATTTCAGTACCGTTATTAATATTACAAATTTCACATTTTCCTTTTAATTTTTTACTATTGTATTTGGTTTTTTTTACTGAAATTAATGTTGTTTTTTTATGATATTTGTTTCTAATTTCATATGCATTATCTATAAAATCTTCAGGTAAATCTAATGATTTACATACTTCTAAACCATACATTGCTTCTCCTGGGCCATTTTTTAATTTTCTATCATAAATTAAATTATTTAATTTTTTATCAAAAACTACGCTCATATGAGATATTTTCATATTGTCTAGTTTTTTAATTTCATCATATTCTAAAATTTCATGAAAATGTGTTGCAAACAAAAATGTAGAATTTATTTTATTTAATTTTTCTAGACTTGCCACAAATATACTTAATGCTGAAGTACTTTCTGTTCCACTACATAATTCATCTCCTAAAATAATACTATTTTCATTTGAATATTTTAATATTGTTCGCAATTCGCTCATTTCAACCGCAAATGTTGATAACCCCTTAAATAAATTATCATTTCCTAATATACGTGTAAATAAATAATTATATGGATAATAAGTAAATTTACTACATGGAACATACATACCCGATTGGGCCATTATTATAGCAATACCAACTGATTTAATAAATGATGTTTTTCCTACTGCATTTGTACCATATAATAAAAGACCATTGCTTGTCTTACCTAATTCAAGATCATTTGAAACATATAATTCTTTGGTATTTATTTGTTCAATTAAACAATGTCTAATTTTTTCAAATTCAAAGAAAGACTTTTTATTATTTTTATCTATTATTTCTGGTTTACATAAATTATATTTATCTACATTATATGTATTACATTGACATATATCTAATAATGAAATAAATAGTGAAATATTATTTAATTTTTGCTCTTTAAAAAGTAAAAATTCGCTTACTATTTTATTATATACTATTTGTAATGAACTTATTAATAGTTCTCTCGAATTTTGAATATTATTTATAATATTATTAATTAATGTATTTTCTAAAATTACATTTGTTAAACTTGATCCATGTTTTTTAAATGTTATACATGATATATCTAGTTCTATATAATCTTCGGTTTTTGAAAAAGACGACATATAATGTATTTTAATTAACTTAGTTTTTAATTTATCAAATATGTCTTTAAGCAAAAGCGATCTACGATTTGTTAAAAGTAACATTATATCATTCTTACCTGTTTCATTTATCTTAATATAAGATATATCTTTAATATAATCTATTTCAGTATTATTTTTTGAATTTTTCTTTGATCTCTCAACATCTGCAATTAAATTTGATAAATATTTTGATATAGCTTCTAATTGTTGACGTGAATCTATACAATTTTTTAACTTAGAATTTAAAACTTTATCATAATTTTTATTAATAAAATTTAAATCTTCAATAGTGTATGTATTTAATTTATCTATCATAATATTATTTGATTTAATAACATCGAAACGTTGTTCTATAAAATTGTTTAATTCAAGGCATATTTTTTGAATATCAAAATCACAATAGTTTTTAATGTATGGTATTATAAATGAATATTCTTTATTTTCTAAAAAAATAGAAAATATTTTTTTTATAATTGAGAGATCATGATATAAATTTGAAAAATCTTTAGGATTTATTTGTTTTAATATTGCCTTTCTCTCTATTTTTTCAATGTCTTTTATATTTATTAAATTATCTCTGATGTTTAAATATAATTTACTAGATATTAATTTATCAATTATATCATAATTTATATTTAATTCTGCAGTATCAATAGTTGGATGTAATAGTTTATAATTAAAATTTCTTTTTCCAATATTTGTAACACAATTATTTAATAATGAGAGAACACATGATAATTTACCATTGTGATTATTATCACTTATTATATTTAATTGCTTTAATGAATGATTTGCTAATATTAAATTTTTATTATTATTTTCAAATATAGGGTAATCTATATTTTTAATTAATAATGGATTGTGATTATTTACAAAATTTAATAAAAAACAGAGAGATGAATTTATAAAATAATTACTTCTAAATTCTTCTTTATTAACAAATGAATTTACACCATATATCTTATCTATAAATTCTTCTTGAAATGTTTGTTTTTCACAATTTAATGCAAATTTTATAAATTCATTTTTTGTATTTTCATTTAGATTTATTTTATGAATTTTTTTTGATTGTAAATTTATATAATTTATTATTTTATTAATATAATTTTCATCTTCTATATTTGTAATTATTATGCTTTCGGATGGATTATATATTGAAATATATTTTTCTAATTGATCATATATAGTTGGAGTATCAAAATATTCTATATTATATTCATATGTTACTAATTTACCTGTTATAATATCAATATTAGATATTGCTATTGTAATCATTGCTTTTTTATATAAAAGATTTGCAGATGTATAATTTATCCAAATACACATTGTATTATTTGTTAATGCATCAGTATTATCATTATTATTAAAATACATACCAGGAGAATAAACACATGCCAAACTTCTTGTTGTATTTTTACCTTGTACGTCTTGTACAAACACTGGGATAGTATATCCATTTTCTAATAATTTTTTTATGTTTTTTTCTAAAAAAAGTATACCAAAACCAGCCATTACTACATCTAACCCACCAACACAAACATTTTTTTTTGCTATAGCCATATCATTTATTTTTGAAAATTCTAATATTAAACTTCCATGATAATTACCATCTTTATCTACTTTTGCATAACATTCAAAAAAACTACCTACTTGCATTAATACAATTGTTTTCTTACCATAATTATTCATATAATCTTTTGTTAATTTAAAATATTCATCTATTAAGGTCATAATATTATTTTATTGTTAATTAAATAATAATAAAATAATTTTAAATTAATTTTATAAATATTTAATCTCTCAATAGTTCAAATAATCAATTTTTTGAAAAGTATATTTTAATTTCAAAATATAAGAAATAAACTTGTTATATTTGCGATTTTTTTAGTATTCTAATGTTTAATCTGATTCTCTTATTGTTGGTAATTTATTTTGTAATAATCTCTTTCTTGATTTTCTTGGTTGGTTTGTAAATAATCTCATTAATTCTCGTATAGGTGTCTTTGAATTTTTTCTTCGTGTATGTGTTTTTAATTTTTTGCCATATTTTCTAGTAGACTCGGGTCTTTTATGTGTTGATCGTCTAATTGTTTTATTTCTCCTGGAGCTATTTTTTCTATTTTTTTTTTTAATTAAATAATTTTCTAATTTTGTCTTTTCTAAATCGGATTCGGGGCCGTGTTCATCGTTATACATTCTTACTCTCCAACTATCATCTTCTTGTTTCGGAGTTGTAGATGTCATTATTATATATATAATATATAAATACTTAAATTTTATAATGATTATACTTTTTAGGTGTCACTGAACCACCTCCTCTAACTTTAGATAATTTATTGTTTATAATATTATTATCACTATTATTACCAAAATAATTTAATTGATCATTACTATTTTTTAAATTCATTGATCCTGATCCTATATTTTTTAATCGTAAATTTTGTGTTCTTAATGATGAATCATTTTGTTTTATTGGTTTACCACAAATATGACTAGATGTTTTTAAACATTTTGAATAATCAAGAGTATTATTATTTGAAACTCTTAAATAAAATCTTCTTCCTAAAGCAAAATTAGAAGTTCTTTCACCGGAATTTTCAACAATCATTGGCATTTTTTTTGAATATAAAGTTGACATAATAAATTATAATAATATTTTTTAATATAAAAAAAAAAAATTATCTTCTCATTCTTCTTATGGCTTGTTGACCTGTTTTTCCAGAATCACCACCATGGGTTATATCATTATAATTTCTATTAATTGCTTGTAATTTTTTAAATCTAGCATAATCAGATCCATCGTGAACAAATTTAGAATTACCAGAATACATAGCACTTCCATTTCTAGAAACACCATCGTGTTTAGGATTTAATCTAGATAAATTATTACCACCTACTTGATTTGAAGCATAACCATATCTAGGATTAGTTTTTTCAATATAAGTAGTTAAAATATCGCCAGAATTGAAAGCGGTTTTAAATGGGCCTAATACATTGCGCGCGTTTAAAGCAGGTGATGTTCCTAAACCTGGATTATGTAAATTACCAAAAGCTTTTGCTAAATGTTTACGGCCAGATGCTCTCTCTGATCCAGAAACAGCATGTCCAAATAATAATGGTTGTTTTCCTTTGTATCCCCCACCTAAATTAGTTTGATTAAATGCCATTTTGTAATTAATATAATATTATATTATTTTTTTTATTAAAAATAATATATTTCATAAAGAGATAAAATAAAAAAAAATTTTTATTATAATTAACTTTTAATTTATTCACAAATAATTCTTGGAGCAATATTCATTGTTAATAATTCTTGAAATGCTAATTTACAAGCATATGGTATTTCAATATATTTGAAATCAGTTCTATTTTCACATGTATTACAAATATGTATATTTTCCTTATTATTATAACACGCAATCATACCACATCTATTACAAATATGTAAACTATAAGCATCAGATGCATCATAAATTCTTCCTTTTGTAAATCTAGAAGCACCATGTGAAATCATACAATCTCTTTCCATTTCACCAAATCGCAAACCACCATCTCGTGCACGCCCTTCAGCAGGTTGACGTGTAAGATTAACCATTGGACCAATACTTCTACTATGTTGTTTATCATTGACCATATGTTTTAATCTTTGATAAAATGCAGGACCAATAAATATACTACAGTTTAATTGTTCACCCGTTAAACCATTATACATAACCTCATTTCCTTTTGATTCATAGCCAATTTTTTGTAATTCTTTAGAAATATCTTCTATTTTAAAATTATTAAAACTTGTACCATCACCAAATAATCCAAGATCAAGTAAAATTTTTCCTAAAAGAGTTTCTTTTAATTGTGCAATAGTCATTCTGCTAGGAATAGCATGAGGATTAATGATAATATCTGGTTTCATACCATTTTCAGTAAAAGGCATATCTTTTTCAGGAATAATATTACCTATTGTTCCTTTTTGTCCATGTCGTGAACTAAATTTATCTCCTATTACTGGTTTTCTATAATTTCTTAATCTAACTTTACAAAAATTATACCCATCACCATTAGTTTCAATATAATTTTTATCAATATAGGTTTCTTCATTAGTTCTATAAATTTGACTTACATCATTATATTTAATTACTTTTGTAAAATCATTTTTATTTTCTTTAATAGGCAATACTTTACCAATAATAACATCACGATCTTCAACAAGAGTATTTTCAGGTATTACACCTTGTGAATTAATTTTATCATAATTAGCAAATTTCATATTTCTAGTTTTTGTTTTATCTGGTTTGCATCTAATTTCTTCATTACCATATAATTTTTTATCTTCATCTTTTTCAGTATGATAAATAGTAGCTAAAAATAATCCACGATCTATAGAACTTTTGTTAAATAAAATACTATCTTCTTGATTATAACCACTATGACTTGCAATTGCAACAATAACTTGCATCCCAGATGGGATATTATTTAATTTAATAATATTCATTAACCTAGTGTCAACTAAAGGTCTCATAGGATATGTTAAAACATAACTAGTTTTATCCATTCTATTATCAAAATTAGTAACATACATACCAATTGCTTGTTTTCCCATAGCAGATTGATATGTATTTCTAGGAGACTGATTATTTTCTGGAAAAGGAATACATGATGCTAATACACCAAATATAGTACTTGGATGTATTTCACAATGTGTATAATAATGAATTAATCCTTTATTATTATGAGTTAAATCCATTTTTTTCATTGCAATCATTGCATTATTTTGCTCATAAATATCAATATATTCAACAATTGAATTGTTATATTTACCAGAATATAATATATCATTCCATTCAATCTTTTTTTCTTTTAAATCTAATAAAATTTTATAATTATCATTTAATGTATATAGTAATTTATTATTTTTAACACGTAATAAAGGACGACATAATCTTCCAGCATCATTACATACGCGAATTTCTTGCATTGCTATATTGAAAATTATAGAAGTATATATATTAATAATACCATCATATTTTTTATTTTTAAGATCATTATATAATGACATTGGATCTTCTGTAATTCCTAACCAACATCCATTAATAAAAACTTTCACTTTATCATATAATGAATCGCTAATATCTATATCTTCTAATTTAATAATTTGCGGAACAATATAATCATATAAACCATTACTATTAGAGGAAATAGTAATATGTGCCATTTGTGCCAGATTTTTAACAATACCAACAGATGCTCCTTCTGGTGTTTCTGCTGGACATAAAAATCCCCAAGATGAATTATGTAGTCGACGTGGAGGAATTAATTTGCCACTTTTATCAATTGGTGTATTAACTCGTCGCAAATGACTAATACTTGAAACATAAGTCAATCTATTTAAAACTTGCGCTACACCTACTTTATTACTATTAATTTGTTTAATTCCAAAATCACCCGTTGCAAGCGCTCTTTTAATACCATTTTCAATAGTAGTTGATTTAATAATTTTATAT
>CERI01034562.1_pt1 | contig 12377 bp, 14 predicted proteins | sample 350261 | NCBI WGS metagenome assembly CERI01 (sample SAMEA2620979, study PRJEB7988) | marine metagenome | isolation source: saline water (ENVO:00002010), including
AAAAAAATTACCTATCAAATTTACAATTTACATCTTTACACAGTTGGATACTTTACTTACGCACACGACACAGAACGAGCAAGAGCACAATCCTCTGTCGGGGCTTCACCACACCCACCCTGGTCGGCGGGAACCATCCTTTCCTTCTTCACAGACAGAATCGCCTCACAGTCCATATAGGACTCATCCATCTTTTCATGGAGCCCCTCTGCTAGGAAACCGTGGATGTGGCCGAGAACCTGGCTGTTGAAATCGGGGGGCTGAATCCGCGTGAAAAGCTTGAGGGACCCATTTGTGAATACAGAGTTGACGAGATCTGCCACCTTGTCTGACTCCCTCACGATGTCCACATCATCTGAATCCAGGAGCTTGTATCCCGGTGCCTTCGTAAGGTCCTCTTCCGAAAGTGAAGTGATCATGGTGATGAGGAAAGTCCGGATGCCGCAACTCTTTGAAACACCCATCGATTCCGCCTTGGAAAGAACCTTGGGACCACACTCAGAGAGAGGTGAATTGTTCTTTACCTTCTCGTAGGCTAGCGCGAGAACCTTGAGACGCTCTTCAAAGTCCTTTAGCTCTTCGGGGTCGTGGGGGAGGAGCGGGTTGAAATCAATGGGACCCTCGGAGCCGTGCTTGATGATCATCAGATGGGAAGACTTGGTTGCACAACCGGGCCCCATATCGCGACCAGGCTCCCCCATCGGATGGAGCACTGTGTAGTTCCCATCGCTGTAAACGGGGAACTTTGTCTCACCATGTGAATCTCGGTAGAGATGGAGGCAGTTGTGATTGCCAAAGACGATCGGTAGCTTCACCTTTTCAGAGGTGAACACGCCATCCAGCTCGGCTCCCACAAAAGGACCCGTGAAATCGCTGAGATCGTGAGGAACAATCTTCCGAAAGAGTTCGGTCTGTGTTCCCTTCGTATCCCGAGAGTTCCAAAGGGTATCGTAATAGTCCACTTCGGAGCGAACCTTAGCCAGTGCTTGAGCCATGGTCGGGTTGGTTAGGTTGGTCGGGTTGGAGAGTTAGAGTAGTTGGAGAAGGTTGAGGTCTTTTTTCTTTTATCGCTCTTTTATCTTTATCTCTCTTGTTTTGTTTACTTTCTTGTATCCCCACACAGAATCAAATTTTTATCGTATCGTTCATTCTTTCACTGAGGGTGTTCTGATATATTTATTTATAAACTATTGTATCGTAATGTCAGAGATATATGTTGTCTATATTTTACGCTCCGGAAAATATTCGTATATCGGAATGACGAATGATTTTTTACGTAGATGGAGACAACACAATAAAATGTTGAAGGGAGGAGCAAGATATACAAGTAAACGAGACGAATGGACACCTATCTGTATCATTGATGGATTTAAAACAAAAATTGAGGCGATGCAATGCGAATGGAAATTAAAGAGAGTGAAAGGATACAAAAAAAGAGTAAGAAATGTATATATTCATTTGACTCAGAGGACTAAATGGACTAGTAAAAGTCCAATCATCAAATCTCAGGGGTTGAAAGTATATGTTTCTCAAGAGTTCTTTTCTTATTTTAATGGATATCCTATTAGAGAATTGTATTGGTTTTAAGAGCACCCTCAAGAAAAGAAATTTGATTCTTTCTGCTCATTGAAGAACTAAAAACCACTGCTCTCAGAACTACTGCTCTCAGAACTACTGCTCTCAGAACTACTGCTCTCAGGGCTATAAGAAGGTCCCTAAAGATGTCTGCGGACTCTGTCTCCAACCCCATTCCCATCCTGAATGTAAATCAGGATGATGAGTTCTTCGACATCTACGGAATCCTGGATGCGAAGGGATACCGTGATTTCGTAAAGACCATACAAGCCGAGGACGAGTCCTTTGAAATTGAATACGACTGTCTCTGTCTGGACAACCGGGACCTCAACTTCCAAGAAGCCATCAATCAAAGACCCACACAAATGACCAAACAAGAACACACTGAATGGCTCAATGAACATACAGAGTGGTCCAAAGAACTCCCCAATGACCATGTCAGCAATCCCTCTGTCGGATTCAAGGGACAGGGTGGGACTGAGGTCAGCATCTTGGAAGAGCCACAAGAAAAAAACTTCTACGACATAGATTTCACTGTTCGTGAGAAGAAGACTTCTGTGAGATATGCCAAAATGCTCGAACGCTTCGCCGAAAAAACCTCTTCCACTGAACAAAAGGAACAGTTCTTTGATGAGGGACATATCGGAGAACAGTGGTCCTCACTTGAGTTTCTCCAAGAGATCATCCCATGGGTAGAGAATACTCGCAAGGTCAAAGAGAATGGTAAAGGTATCTTTCTGAACGATGTCTCGGTCAGACATTACCCTCACCGTGTCTTTGATAAGTTCCTTGAAGTCTTTTCCAAGGAACTTGAAAAGAAGGAAGCTTCTCCGAAGAAACAGTTCCTCTCAGTTGATGCTCAAGAGTTCATTCCTGGTTCCAAGGTTCCGTGGGGTCTTCCGAATGAAGAACAACTTCTCCCTGATCGCGTTCTCAAAGAGGAACCACTTATCCCTGATCGCGTTCTCAAAGAGGAGCCTCTCATGCCCTGTCGTGTTCTCAAAGAGGAGCCTCTGCTTCCTCGTTCTTCGCCACCCAAGAGATGGGGTGTGTATCTGGTAGATAAAAAGAAACCCCCGATTCCTTCCGGTTCACCACCTCCTCGGCGGCCAATCTCATCCTTCAAGAAAGAGACACATCTTTCGAAAAGAAGTCCGTGGAAAAAAGAAAGCACCCCGACACTTGACGAACTGACCAAGAAACTTGACCTTCTCATTGAAAGAACAAACACTCCTGTAATCTCCGCTGAACTTATTACTGTCTAACTGTCTGACTGAAAACTTTCTTAGAAACTTTTTTTTAATAGTTTACATTTTCTATGTATATTCTCATTGATTCAAAAAAATCTTCAAAATCGTCTATCTTCTCCAAGTATTTGAAAGAATCAATGACCCTTTCCATTGATTCAACTCGGTAGACAATATCATCAAAATCATTGTTCTGATTGTTCAATGCGTCCAATTCATTCCTTAAATCTCTGAAAAAAACCGTGTGGAACCAGAAAATAAAACGGTCCATTTCATATTCTGTTTCTACATTCTCTTCCAATCTCGTGATCTGTAATGTACATTCACCCTCATCTTCATCATCATCTTCCTCGTTGCTAATTTCAAAGCGAAATACATTACTCAAGACCTCATGAAAAAACTCCGCCCGTTGAATACTCAGATTCAAATTGTAATTGTTGTTGAACAAACGAATTATCTCTTCACACCACATTTATATAATACTATACTATTTATTGATATTCTTTAAATAAAATCTAATTTAATATATAATGTATACATTGAGAAAATTGCAGGCGAGAAGAACTCAGAAGAGAAATAAGACTAAGCGCGTTCGTGGTGGGAGACCGACTATTTCTCCACAAATGTTGAACAAAGCACTGGCTCTTCCAGCACCGCCCTCTACTTCGTTGCCCACTCAGGGAGAAATTAAACAGGCCAAAAAAGCTCGTTCTCTAAAAGAACAAAAGGTAAGAGCCCAATTTAGGACGAAGATGAATGAGCTCCTTTCAAATCTAAAGAAAACAATGAACTCTCAATTTGTAGGACCCCCACATGATAAATTATTCAAGAAGAGAAAATCCTGGATTGAAAAATGGACGGAAATAATGAAGGAAATGGATGCCCTTGCAAAGAGTCATTCAGTTGTTGATGGGAAAATTGATTTTCATTTCACTGAAAAAGGTGGAGCGGGAGAAGTAATGAGAATGATGAGAAAAAAACATGAAAAGTTATTCCCTCCTAGAGGAGCATCCAAGAGAGGGACAAAGGGTAAGAAAGGGAAGAAAGGGAAAAAAGGTAAGAAAGGGACAAAGGGTAAGAAAGGTAAGAAAGGGACAAAGGGGAAGAAAGGGAAAGGGACAAAGGGGAAGAAAGGAACAAAGGGGAAGAGAAGATAATTTAAGATTTAATGAATAATATCTTCAAACATATATTTATCCGATGAAGCACCGGCTCTATTGATTAGCGATGTCATCTTATACGAGACAACGGTGAATAGAGAACCATAGAGTGATGTCTGATAATTTTTCAGATGATAGGAAATATCGGTACAGCCGTTACAGATTATGTCTGAACGGAGAAAGGTTGTCCAACCATTACAACCATACCAATTACAGAACTCAAAGCTTCCAAAAGATATTCCCCCAATTACGAAAGAGGTTCCTAGTATATTTACAAACATCTTCATGCATGATTCTTTATCTGTCATTTATTTCTATGTATTGTTTTATTTTTATATTTAATTCAAATTTATTCTGAGGGTTCATTCATGATAAATTTGATTTGGATTGATTCCGTTCCCATCAAGTATCAATTCACCATGGTGAACATTATTGAGAGCATCCTATGCATGGTTGTCGATGGAGTCCTCGTCTCGCTAGCCGCGGTCTTTACCTACCGTTCAGCGGGAGAGATGTTCAAGTTTCTGGATCATTTCCATGGCTTCCCTTCTCCCAAAGAAGGGAAAGAAGGGAGAGGAGAGAAAGAAGAAAAATTCACTGAAACAAAACCATCCTATTCGGGATATGGAAGTGATAGTGAAGAAGCTATCGTTCATTCTCTCCGAAGGTCTCTTCACACATCGAAAAAAATCTCTAAAAATTACAGAGACAAAGGTATCTCGCTCCAAAAAGAGGTTCAATCCTTGAAACATTTGGTCAAAAAGGGTGGGACATTGAAAACTGAAAATAAGTTTCTGAGGGAAGAAAACCTTCACATCAAACGAGTTCTTTCCTTTCAGAAGGATCTTTTGAAACAAAGGGATGAAGAAATAAAGAGTTTAGAGGTTCAATTGGAAGAAGAGAAGAGTTTGCTTACAGGAGAAGAGACAAGTCCCACTTTCCTGAGAAAGGGATACAACCTCTTAGTGGAAGGATTGCTCACGGATGGAGATGACCCTCGTTTGATTGAGGGTTTGCATTTCTAACTTATTCACTATTTATCCAATTTTGATGTTAATTTTTTTATCATTTGAATCATTTTTAATCATTTTCAATGGAATACATTCGTGATACTCTCTGTCTTGAGGATCCACCTGTACCAATCAATCCCAAGAAGGGTGCTTACTTTGAATACAAAGGTGAATCTTATGTTACCCTCTACAATTGTATTGTAGATACTTATGGTATTTATAAAGTAGATAAAGATTGGTCCCATTATTATTGGGTTCCCCCAGAATCATATATTTATCCCACAATCCAATGGGAACTTATTTGGAAAGAAATGGATTATTGTGCCCATGGATTCCTTCGTAAGTATTTCTACAGTGAAACAGAGACGGGTCCGGAGATCCAATTTTATCAGAGTAAACTCTGAAAGATCTCATGCAGGTAACCCGTTCCACAGCTGCAATAACTGTGGAATATCTTCTCCTCGAAAAAACATCACCCAAACAATCATTCTATCAAAGAATGATTGCGCAGCAGCTGCCTTTCCGCTATCATCGCAATTCCTGCAGCGGTCTAAGATGGGGTGGTCCGGGGCGGATTCATCTTCTGCACCACGGCCTGGCCACGGCGCCGCCAACTTAATTTCTTTAATAAATTTCTTCAACTCTTCCCAGGTCAAGCTGGAGCGGAGCGCAAGCTCGCGATAATCAGTCATAATTGTGTAGGAAGCTGCTTGTCGTCGGGGTATGCGCTTTGTGTAATGTACTTCAACTGTGGGTGCTGAGACCTTTTTTTTTAATTCCTCTACCCACGGATCAAACCGTTCGCCCTGTTGTCTTTCATCATCGTAATCGTAAAAGATGGACACCACTTTGAACCAAAGTTCATGTAGAGGGTGGTAGGTCCAGCGGTCCTCGTGGTCCGGAAAGGTCCGTTTCACGTTATTCAACAGACTTAAGTGGCTTAGCCAACTGTCCCACCACCCTTTTCCGCCCTTACGGCGCCAGCCCAACCATTTCCGGCTTTGTCTGAGGGTTCTGACGGTCGCACCGTCGGGCGCCGTTTCATCTTCCATTTTCCCAATCACGCGATAAATGAAGGGCCCACCCCGCCCCCGAATCTCAGTGGTCTCGTGCACATCCCCCCGTTTGTAAATTTTCCATATTCTGAACTCCTCGGCGGTCGGGACTGCTGGGTTGGGCGCGAAGGGAACATACTTAACAACCGCGCCTTCCTGGCGAGAAGCGCCGCGAGCGATAAGCCACATTTTCAAAAAATCCACAAACCCAGATATAGTCCCTCCTTCTTGGAGAAATTGTTTTCTGTGCGTGTACCCGAGTTCGGGAGGGGGTCCGAGGAATTTGAGGATTCTATCGACTCTACGGCCCGCGTTCACCTCCGGAGCCTCGGGGGGCGGCTCTCCACTCCTGGGGTCTATCGATTCGGGGGAGGGGGGGTAGACAAACAGCTGGACCTCCTCCAATTTTCTCGGCCACTCCGAGACGCGGGGCAGCGTGACCTTTTCCGCCAACTCATAAATACCAACACCTTCACTATCACGGTAGCCGCCCGTGTACTTATACATACCTGGCTCAAGTGTTATGTCAAAGTCCTCCTCCTCCTCCTCCTCCTCCTCCTCCTGGACCGAGGGCTCCGCCGCGACATCGGGACTCTGCCTCGGGTGAAGATCCTCGACGAAGTCGCTCGGAAAATAGCCTATATCCGACCTCACCCCATCCGTCTTCGTAAAGCCCCGCCACCAGTCCGAAGACGTCTTGTTCGTGACGTAGACCGTATCGCCCTCCAGCAGCGGCAGCCTGCGCCCCCACCCCCAGCTGCGTTCAGCGGCCCCCACCCCCCGCGCGTCAAAAGGATGCAGCGCAACCTTTGTCGCTATCACGAAGGGCGAGCCGGGGTCCTCCGGAGTCGGCTCCTGAGCCGACTCCGAAGGAGGTGCTTCGTACGCTGGGTCGACTAGGCGCCGGCGATGTGCGGAAGAGTTCAACCAGGCCACCACCGTTTCCTGATCCCCGACGTAGTTGCTCGGTCTACCTCCTGCTTTTTCATCACTCTCCAGAACCTTAAGGACAGCAACTAACCACTCCGGCAGCAGCTGCCACCGTTCCTTCAGGGCGTCGATCGAGTGGCTCTGCACGCCGGTCAGAAACCTCCCGATCTTTCCCGGAAATCTGTACAATCTCTGCTTCTCCACCTCACTCTTTAGATCTTCTGATAGTGCGTCTCTCAGTTCCTCAAAATCAGTGTAGTACTTCACGCTGGGCTCCATCGGGACCTGCTGCACCTGGATCGTGCAGAAGAGTCTGTTCTTTTCCCGATCGGTTGCGTTCCTCAGGTGCCACGCCACCGCCTCCCTTGTTGGAGGAATGACGGACACAGAGGTGATGCCACCGAGTTTACCGTCCCATTTAGTTGGGTGCAAACCCCATCCATCGCCACGCCAAGGTCGCCCACCTCTCAGTCTTCTTTTTATCTTCGTTTTCTTCTTTCTTTTAGAGAAATTCTTCCGAAGAATATTCTTCTTTCTCGTTGAAATCCTTTTTATTCGTTTAGAAACCTTTCGTTTAGAAACCTTTCGTTTAGAAACTTTCCTTCTCTTCTTGGATACAACCATTTATAAAATACCATAGAAATTATTTATTCTTAAGTTTGATAATCTTTACTATTGAATGAAAAAAAAGGATAATGGCGATGAATGAAATTATGGACGCAATGAAATGAGTCATCTCAGCTGAAACGAAGATTGTTCATTCAGATGGTAAGAAAAGAAAAGATAAGAAAAGAAAAAGAGTTTATTCAGATACTGAACCAAAGATAGTTGAAGTCCATATTTAATGTTGTATAATCATGTAAGTATTATTCTTTAGTCATTTCATAGGATATTATTACCAAGAATGTTCCTATTAATATTCCCGTAGCATCTATGATAGGATGCTCTATTATTTTAAAATTAGGAAGAATAATATATTTTTTTATGCTTTTTGATATAAGGATCGCAATTGCTGATGCGATTCCACCCAATAATACGGGTCTCGAATAATCATCTAAATAGGGATAATCTTTGATTTCATATGTTAAGTCCTCCTCTAAAGTTAAGAATAATCCAGAATCAATGTATGCAAAAATACACATGGTTATCAAACCCATAATTATCATTCTCATCATATCTTCTTTCATCAATTTCTTCCAATTCATTATATCTTATATATATCTTATATATATCTTATATTATTTAATTGGAGAAATTTTAGATTTAGCTATTTTTACAATCTTCTGAAACCAATATACGTTCAGAGATGTAAACGAAGACATCAAACAAAGGGGTAGATAATTATAGGGTTCTTCAGGACTCTCTCTAAGTTGTTCACATAATGTATATGTACTCATTACATGAAGAGGTATAGCCAATATTCTTGAAATAAAAAACGTAGAGGCAAACATCACACCATTCATTGTATAAATTGTAGAGTCTTTCTTTTCCAGAATATCTAAAATGTCTTTCACATTTAAATTAAGAGAAGAGAGTTCTACGAATAAAGCGACAATGTAAAGCTGTAGCAAATCTATTGAATACAGATACACTCCCGTAAAAATGCTGACACCGTGGTGCATTAAAAAAACAGGAGTAGCTGTATTCATTCTTATATCATTCATCATATCATATACAAAATAAGCTAAAGAATAGGCCACTATTTTTTCGTAATGTGAGTGTGGCTCGTACGTATAGAAGATATCTCTCTTATTTGCTTCTATGACCGCCATCCCCACCGTTGTAATCCCGTGATAACCCGCAATAACATTTGAAGTTATTCTTTCAATTTTGTGTTCCTCCAATGCGAACAAGGGTCTGCAGAAATAATAAAGACCCGTTTTTACAAAACGATTCATTAGTATCCATTGGGGTATTTGTATACATAATTCTCTGAACATTGTTTTTATACTCTTTATACTCTTTGTACTCTTTATATGCGTTTGTTCATAAAAATATCTTTCTCTTTTATAGTAAATGGACGCGAAAGATAAAAAGGAAAAGAAAGATAGGAAAAAAGACAAAAAGAAAGAAGTTACAAACCAGCAGCCACCTGTTAGAGAGCCCGAAAATGAAGCGGCACCACCCCTCCCTGAAGATAAGATTATTCAAATCCCACTTCACCTCCTCTTAAGATTCCGAAACGTTTTTGAAGCTGCGAATGCGAACATGCATTGGAAATCTCAAGAACTCTTTCCCGTAGGAGCTGTTGTGAGAGATGTTGACCGTATATTGGCGGCTCATATGAACCCAGGTAAAGAAGGAGAACCAGGGAAATAAACTTTTATAAAATATCAATATTATTCATTGTTATTATCTCAAATTCAAAGAAATTATCATCTTTAGCGTTGTATGGTATCATCCCGTGTTCATCAAATAATTGAATCGTTATACGATCTAGATTGATGGGGGTAAAATAGTTTGTTTCGCTATAATCTTCGGGAGAATGAAATATGTATTGATTGCTCTCACTCGCCAAGGACACTCTCTCTATGATTCTCTTTGAATGAGGGTTCTTTTTACACGCCATGTATGGAATCTCAGGGATAACAACATTGATAAAAGGTGTTCTTAATTTAACCCGATTATTCCCTATGTGAATGTGTGTCCCCAAATGATTCTTCAGTTCAAATCCCAGTAAACTGAATATTGACGAATTAGCATCATATGAGTCTAGAAAGTTTAATGAGAAGTTTGTGGATGAACCAGTTTCCTCTATTGTTAGGACATCTTCTGCACTCGCAGTGATTGTGAAAACTTTCGGATTAAATTTTGTATCCATTTTAGCCTTCAGTTCGGTTATCAGTGTTGTAACTGTATATGTGTTTATATCTAATTCAATATCCTTAGTATCCGAGTCTACCGTTACTGAAATCTTATTATTGTTGTTATGAACTGATAAAAAACGATTTGGTATACCACACGATATTAAACGAAATCCTATCACATTTTTATACACACCATATCCCTCCGTAGAATTATCTTCAGATTCATCAAAACGAACTGTGTAATTATTCTTGTCTGTTGTGGCGTGATTGCTGCTATCAATGAGTAATCGCGAACATCTTATATCAGGACTAAAGTATTTGTTCCGTCTATTTACATAATCCATCTCTTTCATATTGTTTATAAATCTTCCATCATTCGGTTTAGGTTTCCTGTGAAAACCTAGGTTATTTGTATAGTCTCTTTCATAGTATTCGTCTGAGTCTCCCTCAGATGAACTGTCACTCGGCTCGTAAGCACTCGGATTCAACATTTATATATTATATCATATAATTCTTTATATCCTAAATATTTTATTGTGTTATAATAAATGAAATTATTTGCTTTCTTTACTTTCTTTCAATCAGTCTTTTCTTTGAGCTACAATGATTATCTCTCTACCCATAACAAGACTTTCACTGAAGAAGGACACCAACGTTTCAATCTATCTCAAGAACTTGTCCAGAAAACCAATACACATAATCTATCCTACACTCTGGAATTGAACTCCTTTGCGGATGAGATTCCTTTCACCCACCAGTTTACAAAGCACATTCCTAACAATCCCCTAACGTTAACTACAGACACAGTTCCTGAGAAGATTGATTGGAGAGATAAAAATGCGGTAACAATTGTCAAAAATCAGGGGAGATGTGGTGGATGCTGGGCTTTCTCTGCCACCGGAAGTGTAGAGGGAATTGTTGCGATCAAAACTGGTAATCTTTTGAATATCTCCGAACAACAACTTATTGATTGCTCAAAAGAACAGGGAAATCACGGATGTGAAGGAGGTTTGATGGAACACGGATTTAAATACATTCAAGAAAATGGTATCTGTTCTGAAGAGGATTATCCCTTTGAAGGTAGGGATGGATTCTGTAAACCGTGTAATACTCTTGTTTCTATCAAAAGCTATGGTGATATTATTCCTAACAATGAAAAAATATTGAAAAGAGCTGTAGCACAACAACCCGTCTCTGTCGCTATTCAAGCCAATTTGAGTTCTTTTCAACTGTATCAATCAGGTATATACTCTGACCCCAATTGTGGAAATAAATTAGACCATGGTGTTCTTATAGTTGGATACGGCTATGATTTTTTTCATAATATGGATTATTGGATAGTTAAAAACTCCTGGGGCACATCATGGGGTGAAAATGGATATATTCGTATATTGAGGAATAGTGAGAATGATTCGGGGTTATGTGGTATCGCTAGTCAACCGTCTATCCCTCTGGTGTAAATACTTACTTTCAATAAATTTGATATAAAAACAACTAATTATTTAGTATTATTCTCATGGACACACTTTTACTTGTTGAATCTCCCGCAAAGGCTAGGAAGATTCAGACTTATGTTCCCTCCAATTTCAAAGTTATGGCAACCTTTGGTCATATCATTGACCTCCCTAAAAAGGAATTAGGAATCGATGTTGATGACAACTTCAGACCCAAATATGAGGTCTTGTCAGATAAAAAATCTAGAGTCTCTGAAATCAAGAAAATGGGAAAAGGGAAACGAATATTGTTAGCCGCCGATGCTGATAGAGAAGGAGATGCTATCGCTTGGCACAGTGGTAATCTGTTCAAACTTAACTACACAGATAAAAATAGGATCACTTTCAATGAAATCTCTCAAAGAGCAATCATGAACTCATTGGAAAATATTCATCAATTGGATATGAACTCAGTGAATGCACAACAGGCCCGAAGATGTATTGACCGATTGATTGGATATTCTCTATCTCCTCTATTATGGAAGCACATCAATACAAAAGAAAAGGGTCTCTCCGCTGGAAGAGTTCAGAGTGCTCTTTTGGGATTGATCAAGAAAAGAGAAGATGAAATTGAAAACTATGATCCTGAATTGGTTTACGATATTCAAGGTACAATGTATGGGAACAATAAAAAAGATTTCAAACCCATCTATCTTTTATCTGAAAAACTTGAAGAAATTGATATGAAAGAAATCTACGATTCATTCATCCAAAATCGTACATTCCACGTTGTAAAAGGAAAACAAAGAGTAGAAAAAGTATATCCCAAACCTCCCCTGATTACGTCCACTCTCCAGCAAACTGCTCAAAAAACAATGGGTTTGTCCCCTAAGAGCACAATGAGTATCGCTCAAAAACTGTATGAAAATGGATTAATCACATACATGAGAACAGACTCTACCGAAATGTCAAAAGATTTCAAAGCACTCTTGAAACGAAGTATCTCATCTCGTTTTGGAGAAGACTCTTTCAAATCTTCTGTGAAAAAGAAAGTTAAGGGAGCACAAGATGCTCACGAATGCATTCGTCCGACGAGGATAGATGTTGAGCCTTCTCCAGATAAGTTCTCTGAACTTGAGATCAGACTGTATAACCTCATA
>CERI01102387.1_pt1 | contig 12368 bp, 21 predicted proteins | sample 350261 | NCBI WGS metagenome assembly CERI01 (sample SAMEA2620979, study PRJEB7988) | marine metagenome | isolation source: saline water (ENVO:00002010), including
AAATGACAAGGGTGCGATATGGAGAATAGGCGATGAGCAATAATAATAGAAGATTCCAGGGGAATTGGTTGTGTAAATGGGGATTATGGGAGTCGAGATGTTAATCACAGTAATATTGCGATGGTGGGGCATATTACATAGGAGAATAAATAATTGCAATATTATTTAATAGAGAAATTAAATTTTCTAATAGTCATAACCGGTGTTAGTAGTCCTAATTGTGGGGACAAAGTTGAGGTTCGACTCCTCTTTATGGCTACTCCTTGGGGGTGAGAGTTCATCCTCCATTATATATTGCGGTTCTTCATTTGGAATTCCTGAAGTTCAAGCTAACAACGTAGTAGAATTGGTATATAATGGCTCAAAAACTGTGGGTAATGACGATAGCAAGTCCAAACGGTGAGAGTAAGAAAAACAATAAAATGTAAATCCAATGCAATTAACCCGGAGATAGAGGTAGTTGAGTTTTTCTAATTACTCATCTAATATATACCTATTCAAATCTACTTCACATTCTATACACATCTTTAATGGTAACGAACCATATACATTACCCGGATTAAATGTACATATTCCTTCTTTCTTACAAAATGGACATATTCCAAATCTTATTTCTTCCTTATATTCCTCTTCTTCTAATAATATATCATTTTTTATACAAAAATTACAACAATTTTTATTTCCCATTTTATATATATACTATTATGTCTGAAAAAAATGAAAAAAAACCTATGAGTTTCGGAAAATTTCTCACTCAATTTAACGTTGTCGGGTTAGCTATCGGTATCATTATGGGTAGTGGTGCTGAAGAAATCGCCAATAAAGTTATTGAAAATATTATTATGCCATTCATTCATCCTATATTAGTCAAAATTACTGGTGAAGGCGGTGAAGGCACTAAATGGAATTTATGGGGAGGTAAAAATGATGGCGGTGTCACTATTGATTTTGAACCTGTTATTGAAATCTTTATTAAATTCTCTGTATTATGTAGTCTCATATATTTATTATTAAAAAGTGGTGCTAAAATGGCACTTCCTACCAAAAATGTTAATCTTGTTAGTATTTCTGCCGCTGCTAAAAAAAGTGTTGGCTTTTAATTTACTATTTTAGCAATATCTATTAATAAAACCATTTAAATATTTTAAATTATTCATTATATATGAATAATTTAATTACTCTTCCTGATAATTATAATCCTCTTCATCCCAAAAACGATACTCTACACGCTTTCCGATGGGTCTTCTTATCTGACACTATTGAATACAATCCTTTTGATTGGATTCTTGACGGGTGGGATTTTGTTAATTCACAATGTTCCCCATCAGGTTTTATTTATCGTCTCATCAAACCTAACTTCCAGCCCCCTACTCTCAAAAATATAAATTCTTCCAAATATATGGTCAACCTATTATCTGAAAATAAAAACCAAGACTCATATGATGATAGTTATTCCTCTTCTGATTCTTCCATCTCTGAACATATTTCTATTGATCATCTCCAAGATAACCCTCTTCCTTCTCCACTTGTTTTTAAAAATGAAGCTACGGTCACCCCTCCTATTAAAATTAACAATCATAATGCTACTACCTTCTATAGTGCCGTTCATTTTTAATTTTTTTCCCATCTATTATTAATGAATACTATTATTAATAATTTCATTAATAAAATTAACCCTCGACAGTTCTTTATTGCTTCTATTATTATTGTTGTTGTTGACTATTTTGCCCTTCAATTATTCCTCGCTCCTCTTTTCAAAGAGTTCATTCCTAATATTCAAAATAAACCTATGAAATTTAAATTAATACCTGCTATTATTGCTTATTTCTTTATTGCTTTTGCTTTCTATTATTTCATTATTGCTAATAATGCTTCTATTCTTGATGCATTTTTGTTAGGACTCTCCATTTATGGTATATATGAAGCCACTAATATGGCTATCCTTGATAACTGGCCCATTAAAGCACTCATCGCTGATACTCTATGGGGTGGTTCTCTCTTTGCTATTTCTACTTTCATCTTTCGATCTTTTACTCAAATCTCTAATAAATTCTTCCCTTAATATTTTGACATTAATACAAAATGTCCTGATATATTTTTCTCTTCTCCCCATCTATCTATATAATTATTACAATATCTCTTCACATCTCTTTTTGATTTTTTGCTATCATAATCCCCATATCTTGTCTCTTCTATTCTCATAAATATTTTATGATTTCCTGTTGATAAATATAATATTCCTATTATATCATTTGATATATATTCATTCCCCGGCTTTATCCTTCTACTATATCCAGGTATCACCACATCCCACGGATCATTGTCTGCTCTATTTATATATTCTATTATTTCCCCATTATTTATCACTCCGTACTCATACCACCCATCCCTATCTTCTATCACTATCTTTACTCCTCCTTTTTTCATTACTTTTAATAATTTTTCTATTTTTATATAATTCTTTTTTGGCATATATATATTAAATTCCTATTATTTAATATATATTTAATCTTGTTTTTCTTCTTTATTATTCACTACTGATAATAATTCTACCAGATTCTTATATTCTTCATCTGTTAATTTCTCCTTCACGTCAAATAATTGATTCATTAATTCACTCAACTCTTTTCCTTGTATTTTTACTACTTTATCTTCTTCTTCTTCTATAATAATATCATTTCTTTTTTCTACTAACATATTCATATAATTCCTTACCAAAGGATATACATTTACTCCCATTCTATAACCTACTTGGAAAAATATTGTCATCTCTGCCCACGTCCAATCCGTTGGTGCTTTATAAGTCATCCATATTAAATGTCTCAACGTTATTCCTAACAACAACGCTGTCATTCCTGATGTGTATTGATATGCCAATAATCTTTCCTCTGAATTTAAATGGTATAAATGTTTTCCTACCCATCTCTCTAATTTCCTTGTTAATTTCTTACTTTTTCTCTCCGTTGATGATATATAATTAAAAAAATCTTCTTGTGGTATTAATTGACTTATGTTATTCATTTTATTTATTTATTATTTACACTTTAAATCACTTTTATTATCTTTTATCGTCTCCTTTTTTTACGCGTTCGTTTCCTTCTTTTTCTTCTCCCCCCTTTCTTCGGCGTTTTACTCTTTCTTCTCCTTGACCTTGTTTTTTGTGGTCCAAAGCCAGTCCTTGGTTTACCTACTACGTGTGTATCTGATGTATTTGTTGCTACCAATTGTGCATCTCCTCTTCCCTCATATCCCGGATATGACCTTGATACATACGTCAATAAATTACCTAATCCCATTGCATGGTTTGTTATTCGTTTACATAATCCATTCGGTCTCTTTCCTTTACATTTTCTTCCCCTACAACATAAACTAACTGAATCTCCCAATCCTACACCACTGTTTTTCATACTCATTCTATTTTCTTCTACTACTTTCTCCGCTGCTTTTACTCTTTTATGTAAATTTGATAGTTCTTTTCTTCTTAACGTATAATTTTTCCTTCTATTACCTGATTTTGTTCTTCCTTTTTTTATTGTTCTATTTCTTCCTTTATTCCTTTTTTGCATATATATTATTCAAATAATATAAATATTTAACAAAGAATTGTATATATGAATCAAATCATTTATGAAGGCAGTTGTGAATTCTGTGATAAAAATTTTAAAAAACAATCCAATTTACGTAAACATTTAAATCCACAACATAAAAATTATTGTAAATGGGCTTATAAATTTAATCTCTGGCACGAACGCAAAATTAAAGACGAATTTGAAATACAAGATAACGAACAACAAGATATTGATGTCAAAAATAATATTACACAAAGAAATATTGAATTCTTAAATCACCCTATTAATAATAATATTATTGATAAAATTCTTACTCATCAAACTACTATATACAAATTACTTATTGATAACTTTAATAAATAAATAATATAAATACAAAGTTTTTATTTTATTTATAATGTCTGATATTGTTCAAGATTCTTCTAAACCCACCTTCTTATATTGGAAACTCGCTGCTAGAGCTCAAACACCTATGCTTATGTTACACGCCGCTAAAATCCCTTATCAATGGGACGAAAATGTACCTAAAAATTGGCCACAAGATAAAGATAATATGCCTTTTGGTCAGCTTCCTGTATTAAAACACGGTGACCTTCAAATCGCTCAATCTGGAACTATTACTCGTTACTGTGCTAACCTTTCTACACTTTATCCTGAAGATTTAAAACAACAACTTCAATCTGATATGCTTATTGAACATTCTAATGATATATTTAATCTTATGGGTAAAGCAAAGTATTCTGGCAACGATGACCAACAAAAATATCAATGGCATCTCTTTAAAAGCGATAAACTTCCTGATAAACTTAAATGGTTGGAAAAAATGTTAGGCACTAATAATTTCTTTTGTAGTGATAAAGTCTCTGCCGGTGATGTTGCCGTATTTTCTGTTCTCAATCTTGTCGTTTCAGCCGGTCATTCTGAATTCTTTGATAAATTTAAATCTCTCAAAGAACATTACGACCGCGTTTCCAAAATTGGAACTATTCCTGAATACCTTACACAAGGTATTAAACCTTATTTTGTTATTCCACAATAAATATTTATAACATATTATATTTCTATGTTATAAATAAGAAAAAAAAGGTTACATAACTTTTTACCTCTCTAAAAAAATACAGTTCCATTTCAAAAAGGGAGAGAAAAATAATGCTGTGACTATACTAAAAATCACCAAAAATATTATACCAAATTCAAATCTGCTACTATTATACCATCTCTGTCTTCATTTGTTTTTTCACTCATTACTAATCCATTCTTTTTATACATTTCCAGTTTCTTCTCTTCTTCTGTTAGATGATCCTTATCTATTATATTAAATGATTGCAATTCAGACATATATGCACTCAAAGCCATATTATTCTTCTTCGAATCTTTTGATATAAATAATGCATTATTTAATTTTAACAATATCAATATTACAAAACTCATATATGCTGTTATTGTCGCACTTCCTGTGCTATGAATATATATTGATATCGTTGATATTATTAAATTTATTGCATATAATAAACACGTTATATGCGAACTATAATAATAATTATCATTTATTTTATGCAATGCTTTTTCTAATTCTGGTCGCTTTTTCAATACTAACGGTAAATTATTATCTCCATAATTATCGTCTATATCCAAATGTTCTATACACCAATTTTCTCTTTTTAATTCTATTGTATAACACACCGCAAAACTCGCCGTTGATATAAAATTTATTACTAATGATGCCCTATGTAACCCATCTTCTTTATATAAATTATCCTGTATACTACATACCTTATCATCACACATTTGTGGCACAAATAATACTAACATTGAACCCATCAATACCTTATAACTCTGTAGCAAAAATATTAATATGATTTTCATACGCTCTTTCGTATCTACATCCATCTTCATTTTTTTTAATTTCTTTACTGGCATTATATAATATATAATTATTTTTTTATATATTATACATTTTCATTTATTCCTTCATTTGTTACCAGTTCCTTTTTTTCAGTTTCTTTACTATTTAATTCTCCTAATATCACCATTTTTCCACTCTTTCTTAATGCTCTTCTACAACAAAATTGTTTGATTGCTTCTTTAAAATATAATATAAATAATAATAACTCTATTCCTATTATTGCTCCAAAGATTCCTATTATCCAATCTAACATTACTCTATTTGATTCGTTTAATCCATCACTTAACCCACTATAATTCGTATTACTATGTGCATAATGATTATGCTCTACATATACTTCTGACATTTATAAATAATATATTTCTTCTTTTATATTATTTATTTATTTCTTTTCCGTCTCCTTTTTCTACTTTTTCTCCCTTTCTTTTTTCTCCCTCCTTTCATTGACCTTGCTACTCGTTTCATTGTTTCCTTATCTTTCATTTCCTTTTCTAATCTTAAATATTCTTCTTTTAATTCCTTTACATATGAATGTCCTATTTCACAATATGCTTCTATTTGTTCATTTGACATATTTGAATGCTCCTCTTTTCTTGCTTCTTCCAAGTCTATCTTACATTCCTTTATCATATCTGTTATTGCTTTCCCTGCTTGTTGTAATCTCGTTCGGTCCAATATATCATTCTTATCCATATATACTATCTAAATAATTTAATATTTATATCTATCTCTATAATATATGTATGATGTCATTATTATTGGTGCCGGTATTGCCGGATTAAACACCGCTCGATTATTAAATAATAATAATCGTAAAATTTGTATTCTTGAAAAAACTAATCGTATCGGTGGTATGCTTCATTCCAAATTTATTAATATTACAAAAAAAAACAAACATAAAAGTAATGCAAAAAAAAATAAAACTCTTAAAAATAAATTTTCTAAAAAAAAAGTTAAATTTGAAACTGGTGGTGCTGTTGTCTATAGTTATCAAAAAAATATGACTCAGTTAATCGATAAGTTTAATATTGATGTTTTTAAATTACCTGTTGATAAAAACGGTAAACACCGTAAAGATTTTTGGGACGATAATACTAAAAAACCATTATCTAAATCACATCAAAATAAATATTATTCTCTTTTGAAAAAAATATTTAGGTATATGGATAAAAAAGGCACTTCTTATTGTAATAAATTTACTTTTGAACAAATCGCACTTCAAATTGTTTCTCTTGATGATGTTCGTTTCATTGAAAACTGTTACGGTTATTCTTGTGAAATTCGTCTCACTAATTCTATACTCGCTAGAACTAATATTGAAAATGAATTGTTTAATAGTAAAAATATTCTTATTTTTAAAAAAGGATATAATCAATTAACTAACGCTATTTATAATTCTATCAAAAATGATATCAAATTAATTAAAAACTGTACTGTTAACAAATTTAAAAAATATAATAATTATTACAAAGTCTATACTAATAAATCATCCTTTAAAACTAAAAAACTTATATTTGCTATACCTAAAGAAGCTCTTGAAAAATTATGTAATTCTTTCACTTCCGATGAACTCCGTTTATTTAATAATGTTCAAGGGGTTAGTTTGAATCGTATATTCGCTCAATATGATATGTCTAAAAAACAAAATCAATGGATGAAAAAACTTAATTTTACTACCATAAATAATCCTATTCGCCAAATTATTCCTTTACGTAAAAAATTAGGTCTTTTTCAAATTAGTTATTCTGATTGGTATTTCGCTGATTTTTGGGGTAACTTATCTAAAAATGATACCAAAATTGTTCTTAATAAATTGTTAAAAGATACATTTAATCATACTATTGATAATCCTATCAAAATTTGGAAATACTATTGGAAAGATGGAACACACGCTTGGAATCCTAATATTGATTATAAAAAATTATACAAAAAAATATTACATCTACGTAAAAATCTTTTTATTGTTGGCGAGTCTTTTAGTTTAATACAAGGTTGGTGTTCTGGTGCTGTTCAAACCTCTGTTGATGTTGCCAAAATTATAAATTAATAAATATTTATATCATAATCATATTTCTATGTTATAAATAAGAAAAAAAGATACACTACTTTTTTTACCTCTCTAAAATTATTGAGTTCCATTTCAAAAAGGGAGAGAAAAGTAATGCTCTGTCTATCGTAAAAACACCCAAAAATAATTATACTTCACTATAATTTATTGATTTTTTATTTCTCGTTATTAATCTTTTTATTGCTGGTTCATCTATATTAAAACATTTCCCCACTGTTACTAATATTATTACAAATACTAATATATATACCATAAATACAATCCAAGCCAAGGTATTATTGTCCATTAGATAATAATACTTTATTTGTTTAAATTAGTTCGTTATTTATTTTCTCGTCTTTCTTCTTCTCCTTTTTCTCTTTTTTCTTGTTCTTTTTCTCTTTCTCCTTTTTCTTGTTCTTTTTCCTCCTTTTTTGTTTGATGTAAATAAGTCGGTGATTGGGTCAAAGAATCCCTTTTTCTTTGGTGGTGGTGTAAAGTCGTCATCTGCTTTGGGATCTGCTCTGGCAGAATATCTATATGGTTTTATACCCGCCTTTCTTGCTGATTGTGATAATGTTTTTGTTGAACGATGAGAATTAGATATCTTTTTTCTATGTTTCTCAATATTTTTAATATTTCTTCTATATGCATCTGGATTATAGTCCGTCAAAATGTTTTTCGCCTTCTCAACACCAACCATTTGATTCCGAAAATCTATATCTTCTGGATCACTATAGTTCTCGTTATCTGCTCCTAACACATCTAACATATCTCGTTCATACCTATTTATTTTTTTTGACATTGTTGGACTACGTTTTTTTGCATTCCGAAACTGTTGTGATAATCTTTTAGTTTTACGTACTGATTTTGATGGATCAAACGAATGCATCATCCCCAACATACGTTGAGCTTCATCACGAAATATATCTCCGAATCTTTTATGTATATCGCCTCTTCGTTTTGCAATTTCTTTATCAATCTCTTTCTTTTCGTTTGCGTTTAATTTTTTTAATGATTTTTTAAACTCTGGTTCATTTCTTAATCCCTTTTCATATATATCTATGCATTTTGCACAATTGCTTCTTCTTTTAAACATATATAATAACTAAATATTTATTTATTATATTAATTCTTATTTTTGCTCTTCGTTTTACGCGCTGTTTTATTATTCTTTTTCTTTTTCTTTTTCTCTTTTTTTGTCTTTTTCTTTTTCTTCTTTTTCTTTTCTTTTATATCTAATACCATCGGTGCTCCCAATGCTAACCATAAATCTTTTTTTGCTCCTACTGTATCCAATACATCATCTTCATCCAAGTCATCTTGATCTGGTAACGACTCTCTTAAATCTTCTTCTTTATAAAACCCTTTTTTTAACCCCAATGCTCCATATCTTCTCCCTATATCCTCGTCTCTTACATCTTCTTTATCTGCCATTCTTTTTTTTGTTAATTTTGCTAATTGTTTTATTTCCTCTTTTCTATCTGTACCTCTCTTATTTTTTTTTATCCAATCAAAACCATACACTTTTGAATAATAACTTACTACATCATTTATCGCATCTAAAGATATTGTTTTATACTTTAAATGTTTTCCTATTTCTATTACTGTAGTCATTAAATCTTTTCCACTAGGTTTTACTGTCTTATTTCTTGTTGTTATTTTACTAGCAGATGCATTGCATAATAATATTACTTGTATATTTTTTTTCTTTTTTTCTATCTTTATCATTGATATTCCTCTTATACTTTGTTTCCTTCCTCTTACACTTGTATCATACGATAATAATACATGAGTTGGTGTTTTTTCTTCATTTTCTAATTGTTCCTTTACCCAATCCCCTCCTACTGAACCTTGGCATATATATACCAAGTCTTTTCCATCTAATTTTTTAAAATAATATTCATCTTCATCTTCATTGTATGTCATATAATTCATCATAAAATCTTCTTTTGACATCATTATTATATTTTCTGGTAAATTAAATGTTTGTAAACTTTTTTTACCCATATATATTATTCATTTATTTTTTTTCTCCTTCAAAGTCCATTTGTTCCAGTAATAATTTTCCCATTGGAACACATACACATACTATTATCAACACTATTACTACCACTCCTGTTATTATATTCATATATATTATTCATTTATTTTTAATCTTTCTACCAAACTAAATCCTACTCCATTCGCTATAAATCCTCGCATTAAACATATAGACAACCCTCTTGTATAATTTCCCATCTTTATACTATCCTTTAAATTATAACCCAATTGCATTCTTGATTTTATTGTATCTATTGGATAAGGTATTAACCAAGATAATACACCCGCTATCCCCCCTGATAAAAAGCTATTATTTAATTTTTCATTCACTTTATAATATGTATTAAAATATATTGGTACCGACAATGACTCTCTCATTATTGTTGGTATTATTCCCTTTGGCCTTCTTAATGTATATTTATAATCTTTGGATAATTGTTTTTGTATTTTAAAATAATCTATTGGACCTATCATCATCCCCGATATTATACCCGCCATTAGACCAGAATGATTATGATAAAAATAATATTGTGAACTCATTATTGTTGCGTTTGCCATTAAAGGTAATGTTAATCCTTTATATAATCTCTTCAAATTCATTTTTTCAACTACTATTTTGTTTTGTCTTATCACCTTTAACGTATCAAAGGGATGACCTGATAATGTTTGACCTATCCCCGATATTATACCTTTTTCATAATCATTCATTTTATTAAACTAAATATTATTTATAATTTAAATTGAATTAATTTTAATATATTTATTAATATTAATTACAAAGTTAAGATGGGTATTGAAACCAGATACGATTACATATATTATACCGTTATACAACAAAATTGGTTTGATGAAGCTGAAAGAATATTAAATGCTGAATTGACTACAGAAATAGTGTTAAAAGTTATTGAGAGGAAATTAAAAAATAATAACGACTGGACTTTAAATAATTTCAAGGTTGATTATAGCCAACGTTCTCAAGATATTGAACATTGGATAAATAGAAACTTACAACATAAAGAATGCCCTGTATTTATTCAGATCGAGAAAGAACAACCTATTGTTACAAGTGGAATGGGCACGTTGTTCGTATTTTATGAAGAACAAGATGATGATGATGACAACATGTTCACGAACGAATATAATAACAATCACAGTCCAGATGGTCATTATTATGGAAGTGTAGATGGTTTGGCTGGTGCTGGTGGTCGATTATAATTTACCCCCTCTTCTTACCCCTCTTCTTCCTTCTTGTTCTACCCCTCTTTCTCCCTCCCTTTTTTTTAGTGTTTTTCTTACGCCTTTTCTTACGCGATTTGCCCCCTCTTCTAGTGCGTTTTTTTCGGCGACGTTTACCTCCTGATGTTTTTCTTCTTTTTCTGCTTTCAGCAGCTTTCGCACGTTTGTCTCTTTCCTCTTTTTTTATCTCATTTTCTAATCGTTTCAGCCTATCCGGCGCTATTTTACCTTTAAATAACTCCTCGGCCTTCTTTAAAAGTTCTTTACTACTACTAATAGGTAGCGCTCTCTCCCTCTTTAACGTATTTCGAGGTCGTGAATAGGTATGCGGTGGAAGAGATTTATTGTTTCCAGAACTTGTAGCACCGCTATGTCCAGTGCTCGCATCTACACCTTCGCGATAATATTCTGCGTCTTGACCCAATCCGAAATCGTGAATGTCTTGTGCTCTACAATTAGGACACATTATATATGGACCCCTTCCACCCGTATTGGTCCATCCCTTAGGAACAATTTTACTACTCGTCATATTACTTCTCCAATACATTGATTTAGTACCAATTCCTCCACGAGACTCACATTTGGGGTCACTACATCGTATTATAGCTCCTGGTTGACTGTCCTGTATTTTTGCTTCTGTAAGACTACCCGCATATACTTGTGGAGGTACACCATTTTTTGTATCTCCTGTTATTGGATCAACCCAAGGCCATATTGGTATAACCCCCGCATTACTCTCTATATCTTTTTGTAATTGTGTTCTATTATCTTCTTCTTCTTCTCTATTTTCTCCTTCAAGCGGTATATCAAATAGACGGTCACCCGTCGCTAAACTTGCCATATATAATAACTAAAGACTTTATTATATATTTATCGTTTTCTTTTACGCCTTGATTTACGCCTCTTTCTACCCTTAGATTTACGCCTTGACTTACGCCTCTTTCTGGTGCGTTTTTTTCGGCGTCTGTGTCGAGTTCTTCTTCCTCCTTTTTTATACGGAAAAAATTCTCCGGTGTATATTTTTATTAATGCTGGTTTTATCGCGTAATAATCAGGAAATTCACCATGTTCATTATAATAAGTTTGATACCAGTCTAATATTTTTTTGCGAAAGAGATCACCCTTTTCCTTACTACCGTAGTATGAACTAAATTTCTCCGGATCTTTTCCTGTTTTTTCAATAGCAGGTCCAAATATATCGCGCAACCCTAATTCGTTCGCTACTTCCATTCCCGTAACATCTAATAAATCTCTTTTTTCAAACATTATTTGTGGAGAACTAATTTGTTGTCGTTCTTCAATCCTTTTCCAAGATGGGTCGGTCATATATAATAACTAAAGATTAATTAATTATTATATATTTATGTGTAGGGTGCAACCAAGCCTATTCCCCTGCTATCCACCCCGTAATCTAACCACTACCACCCCCCTATCACCCCACCAGGACACCAAGTTATCTACCCCCCCACCAAGTCCCTTATTTAAGGTAATCTAGGAAATGGGTGGCTTTCCGAAAAACCGGTGACATATCTACCCCCCCCATTACTCCCTCTATCACACCCCAAAG
>CERI01019458.1_pt1 | contig 12364 bp, 26 predicted proteins | sample 350261 | NCBI WGS metagenome assembly CERI01 (sample SAMEA2620979, study PRJEB7988) | marine metagenome | isolation source: saline water (ENVO:00002010), including
TGTGGATTTTATCAAAGTAGATTGTCAAGAACACGAAAAAGAAATTGTACTAGGTGGTTTAGAATTGATGTCAAAGAATAACGCAGTTGTAGTGTTAGAATTGCCATTGAGAAACGATAAAGAAAAAGAATATGCAAAAGATGTTGAAAGTATTATGGCTTCAATTAAATACTTTCGTAGAGGTAATTATAGGAAAGAAACAGTATTTACAAAATGATTGGTGTAGTCACAACCTTAAACAAAAAGTTATATAAACAATATGGTCATAAGTTTTTTGAAACTTATAACTGGCCATTTAACTTGATTGTATATAGTGAAGATATGTTAGATATACCACATACTAACTTTATACCTAAAAGTACGTTTGATGAGATACCACAATGCGAAGAGTTTGTAAATAGAAACAAAGAAAGACCTGTTGCAGATACACCTGCTGGATATATTAATGATGGTGTTAGATTTTCTTATAAAGTATATGCCTATACAAATGAGATTATTACTAACGAAGACTATGAGGGTTTAATTTGTATAGACGCTGATAGTGTATTTTATAAAACTATTGATGAAGAATGGGTAAAGAAACACATACACAATAACGATATGATGATGAGTTATCTAGGTAGAGGAAATCATTATAGTGAATGTGGTTTTTTATACTTTAATATGAAACATCCAGATGTAATAAAATATGCAGTTGAAATGCAGAATATGTATAATGAAGATTTAATATACAAAGAGAAAGAACAACACGATAGTTATATATGGGATTTAGTGAGAAAAAAATATGAAAAGAATGGTGTCAAGAATAAAGATATTGGTGATGGTAAAACAGGACACGTACAAGCAAGGTCTATATTAGGACCGGTGTATGACCACATAAAAGGTCCTAAAAGAAAAAAGTTAATGAAAAGTCCGGAGGCTAGAGTATGATTTATAATGCATATGTACAAGAAGAAAAAGATATCAAAGAAGTACCTAAAGAGTTAATTGAATCTGCTGAAGTAATTGCAGAAAAACCTATTGATGGCAATTATGAAAAATATAGAGAAAAGTTTAGTTTTCATAAAGTATCAAATGAATTATCAGAATGGTTACAACACGAATTTAGAACTACATTATTACCAGAAAAGGGTAAGTATTATTATTGGTGTATGAAAGATATGCCTTTATTTACAGACATAGTAAAAGAAGAAGTTTTTTTCTATGCAGTTGATTTTGATAATCAGTTTAGATTTTGGTCACAATGGTTTGAAAATGAAAGAGTTGAACAAACACGTATAGTAGAAGATAAAGAGGCTGAATTATGTAAGTTTAAATTTAAACCTGAACCTGGTAAATGGTACAGACTAAAGTTAGATGAAATACACGATTTAGAAACTAAAACTCCTGTATGTGGTATTATTTGTTATGATTAATGTTTTTATTGGTTATGATAGTAAAGAAAAGGTTGCTTTTAATGTACTTGCTTATAGTATATTAAAGAACAGCACTAGACCGGTATCAATCACACCGATTTATTTACCTAATATCAAAGACAACTTCACAAGAGAACGTAGTAATTTAGAATCAACTGAATTTAGTTTTAGTAGATTTATTGTACCACATTTAACAAATTATAAAGGTTGGGCAGTTTTTATGGACTGTGACCAATTGATGACAGGTGATATTGCTGAACTATGGAGATTGCGTGATGAGAAGTATGCCTTACAGGTTTGTAAACACGACTATACACCAAGTACAGATAAAAAGTTTTTAGGTCAAATACAAACAAAGTATGAAAAAAAGAATTGGTCTAGTTTTATGTTAATGAATTGTGATAAGTGTACAGCTTTGTCGCCAGATTATGTTAACACAGCAACAGGTTTACAATTACACCAGTTTAAGTGGTTAGAAAATGAACAATTGATTGGCGACTTACCATTAGAATGGAACTGGTTAGCAGGTGAATATCAATATAAGAAAGATGTAAAAAATATACACTATACAGAGGGTGGACCTTGGTTTGAAGATTACAGAGATTGTGATTACTCAAAAGAATGGTTTGAATATTATAATGAAAGTTGTAAGTTGTAATGATTGAAGGATTTTGTACAGGCTCTGGTGCTAAAGATAGATTTATTGTTGCTTTCTCACAAATAGTACATAGAAACGGTAGAGAAAGAATACACCCATTTGAAGAGGGGTTTTGGCCTACGTTTAATTGGGAAAATTTTACAACCAATCCTCTAGCAGTTGTAGGAACATTAAGAGGTTCAGAAAGAGTTATATGGGAATGTCAAAAAAGAAACCACGAATTTTATTATATGGACCACGCTTACTTTTACGCTACAAGAGATTATAGACCAGGTCCTTATGGTCAATTATACAGAGTTGTAAAGAATCAATTGCAACTGAATAAGTTAGTTGAGTTAACAAATCAGGACAAAAAGAGAATAGAAAAATATAAACCAATAACATTTAATGGTTTTAATTTTGGTACTTATATTCTAATTTGTCCACCAACTAAAGCAGTATGTAGATTATATCATACAACCGAAGAAAAGTGGTTGAATGATACACTTGAAACATTAAAGAAATATACAGACAGAGAAATTAGAATTAGAAATAAAGGTGACAAAACACCTTTACAAGAACAATTAAAATATTGTTGGGCAATGGTCACTATGCAATCAACAGCTGCCATTGAGGCAATATTATCTGGTGTACCAGTATTTTGTGATGAAGTATCACAATCAAATGTTGTTGGTCAAAGTGATTTGACTAAAATAGAAAGACCATATTATCCTGATAAAGAACTTATAGATAAATGGATAGATAGTTTATTAAGTTGTCAATTTACGATGGAAGAAATAAAAAATGGTGTCGCATTTGAGACAGTTAAGAGGTTACAATGATAGTTGGTTTTTGGGGTGCATTTAGAGAAGGAGATTTCTTTAATTTTCCTACACATAATGATTTTAAATTTGCACAGTTTGAAGACCGTAAAGTCCTTGAACACGCAAACGCATATGTTACCACAGGTGTTAGAGGTGTTTTTAAAGACTATAAAGACCAATATGATTATATTACACAAACTAAAAAGCCTGTTATAGTATTTGAGGGTGCCACATTTAGAAGAAATATAAAAGTTGGTGACGATAACTATTATTACAGAATTGGTTTAAATGACTACACATATAATAATGGTATATTTAAGAATGAAAACTCGCCGTCTGATAGGTGGGATATGATACAAAAAGAACAAGATATAGAAATTAAACCTTGGAGAAGTGAGGGTAAGTATATACTATTATGTTTACAAAATCCTACTGATACAAGTCTGAATGATTTATATACAGCCGATATGCAAGATAAATTAATAGTACACACTAAAGCTAGAGGCACACAATGGAATTATATTAACTATCTATATATGGTAATGAAAAAGATTTCTTCTTTAACTAAAGAACCTATTGTAGTAAGATTTCATCCTAGATTTTTAGAAAAATATGGTAATATATCACCAGATGGTGGTCAAAAGGGAGGGTTTTTTGCTAGATTTAGAGAAGCAGGAATTAGAAACAAAATCATATATAGTAAAAACTATGATAACTTTAATGAAACAAATGGTGGTAGTGGATTTCAGAAAGATTTAGATGGCGCTAGAGTTGTTGTATCATATTCAAGTAATGCATTAGTAGAAAGTGTATGTGAGGGTATACCAACGGTTGCCTTATCAAATACGTCACACGCTTGGCCAGTAAGCTACCACAAGCTTGACATTATAGGTGAAAGTAATATACAATGTAAGTTTGATAGAAAACAATGGTTATACGATTGTGCTTACACACAATGGAAACAAGAAGAAATTAATAGTGGAATAGTACATAGGAGATTATTAGGATGATTATAACACACAAGATGAGTTGGGATAAATGTTTATCTCATAAGATTTTTCCAGCAATTGAAAAAGGTTGGCAAGACGCAGACCACGAGATACACTTCTTTTGGGGTTTAGGTGGTAAGAATACAGAATTAATTAGAGAGTGTGTACATCTTGGTAAAGAATGGTGGTACGTAGATGTGGGATATTTAAATGTTCCTTTTACAAGATATCCAGAACCAATCGTAGATTGGGATAGATTCTATATTAGAATTGCAAAGGGTAATTTACATACTATCAGAGGTCAAGTTGGCGATGGTAAAAGACTATCACAATTAGAACACGAAGGTATTGACTGCCAATTCAAAGGTTGGGATACAGGTCAGATGACACACTTCTTATTAGCACCATCATCACCTACGGTAACTTTTCATATTAATGGTTGTTCGGTAGAGAAGTGGCTTGAAATTGCAACAACACAAATTACCAATGCAGTAAAAGATACTGAATTTGAAAATCTACCAATTAAGATTAGACAGAAACCAAGACCTGGTAATCAATGGTGGAATACTGATATTAGAACTGAACTACAAGGTTGTCAAGCATTAATAACTAATATGTCTTTATCAGCTGTTGACGCTATTTTAAATAGAACACCTGTATTTGCACACAAAAGAAACATTGTAAGTTTTATTGCAGGTCAGCATATTAGTAAAGTAGTTAAACCTTTGAGACCAGGACATAAGACAGTAAATGAATGGTTGAAAATGGTAGTTGATAATCAGTTTAAATTAAAAGAGATTGCTGATGGTACGGCTTATGAAATGTTAATGGCACAACCAAACAATAGTTTGGATCCAAGTAAATTACAGGAACAAATGAAGTAATGATAAAAGAAGGAACTTTTGACTTATTTACAACACCTATTAAGGTGGCAAAATCTGATTTAGATAATAAGTTAATATCTAAATATGTTTTAGATTTTTGTAAAGATAATGAGGGTAGATTAAATTCACAAAACCCTAAAGGTCGTTTAGTATCTAACGAGGGTGGTTTTCAATCAAAAGATATTGACTTTGAATATCACAAAAGATTAAAACCTTTGTATGCATTTTTACTAGAACAAGGTAATAATCTATCAGATGAATTAGGTTTTCCTAGAGTAAAATTAGATAATTTATGGTTTAATATAAATGGGTATAAAGACTATAACCAAGACCATAGACACGCAGGTTGTATATATTCTGGCGTATATTATCTACAAACACCAGAAAAATGTGGTGATATAGTGTTTACTAGTCCAGCTGCTACTGAATTAGAGTCATATTGGGACGAACATATAAAAAATAAAAACAACCACCCTAGAACCAACATACATTGTACTTGTAAAGCAGAGGCAGGTGTTATGTATTTATTTCCTAGTTTCTTAACTCACGGTGTATTACCAAACTTAAATGAAACAGAGAACAGAATATCTGTAGCATTTAATTTCAAAAAGATGTTGTGATGAATTTCGTATGCGTTTATTATGGAAACAAATACAAACCACAATACGTACAGAATTTGTACAATATGGTCAACCGACATCTTACGGTAGACCACAAATTTATTTGCTTTACGGACAACACTTCATTACATAGAGTAGTAAAAGGTGATATAGAGTATAGAAAGTTTCCACTTGATGATGAACAAGGTTGGTGGAACAAACTACAACTATTTCATCCTGATAGTGGTCTAGTTGGTGAAAATTTATATATGGACCTGGATGTGGTCATACTAAAAAATATTGACGAAATGGCAAAGTTTGGTAAAGTGGACACTTTTGGTGCAATCCACGATTTTACAGGCTTGGATGGCATAAACTCATCTATAATGAAATTCAATAATACTACAATGACACCAGCTGTATGGGACAGATACTATGAAGATAGACCAAGATGGCGTAAATATCAAGGTGACCAGAATGTGACTTTTGAGTTTATGAAAAAACATACAGAATTACAATATATGCCGAATCAATGGTCATTTTCATACAAATGGTTTGATAGAAAAGAACCTAGATTTAGTAAGACTGATTGGACATTTGAAAAGTGTAGCGAATCGTTGGTGGCCGTGTTTCACGGACAACCAAATCCACACGAATCAGACGTTGAATGGGTAGTGGACAACTGGAAATAGAACAATACCAGAACATTGATTTCGGTAATCGTTACCAGGCCTCAAAAAAATAATTCAAAATAAATGAAAATAACGCTTGCTTTCTGTGCCAGGTCTGATAGGATATGTGTATATGATAAAGAAAAAAACGTTAAAAGAAAGAATTAAAGAAGCCAAGAAAAAAAACTGCTTGACTTTACTTGATTTGTATGATACTATATTATTAACACTAACAAAAGGACAAACACACTATGAGTAAATATAAACAATACATTATGACATCTGTTGAAAACCAAGTTGACAAGATTATCTTACAAGTCAAACAAAACTTGATTTCAAAGTCATCAGCAATTAAAGATATACTAGACATTGACAATCTGGAAATGGTTGGTATTGATAACGACAACGTTGATGAAGTAATTGAATTAGAACTGGAGAACTCTTAATGGTAACACCTGCTCAATATAACCAAACAAGACAAGACGAACTAGATTTAGTTGCTCATATCAAATCTATGAATGAAGCTTCTAAAAAAGAAATGTTAGAAACACCTAATTGTTTTATTGGTATGTTAGTAGAGGATCCTGCTCATTGGAGAGAGTATGGTGTTTATACTGTTAAACAGTTAGAGAGATACCTTGATGAACAGACATTATATGAAACTGTTTCAATAGCAACATCAAAATCTTATGCAAGAACGGTGATTGCAGAATCAAAATATTGGTCAGACGAGAAGTTTCAAAAAGAAATGAAATCTTATGGTGTTTGGGCTGATGAAGAGATTGAAAGAGAGAATAATGCTAAAGATGAGGCTTATAAAAAGTTTGAAAATCAAGTAAAGAAGAATATGGAACTTGGTGCTGAAACTAGAAAACAAGCAATCAATTGGATTCTAACTGCCGAAGATTTAGAAAATGAGAAAGACGTAGGTTATATTTGTTATAATCTAGGTTTGAGTTATGACAAAGAATATTTATTTAAGGAGATACACTAATGATAATAAATGTAGGCGATTATGTTGAATGTAATCACGGAAGAAGTGGTACAATCATCAATATCGGTATCGCAACAGAAAAAACCGATATAGCAGCCGAGAGTGACAATTCACTTAACGCTAAAACTTATGACACAGATTTGAACTATGTTGGCGCTATAACTTATACAGGCGACACAGGTACACATTGGTGTTATTTTAATCAAATAGAAAAAGTTGAAGCTTCAGCAGTAAATACAGATGATTCTTGGATGAAAGAAGAATCAGACATTGATGTTGCTTTAAATTTACAATCAGAAAGTCAAATAGGTAAATAATGCCTGCTAATCCTTGGGAACAAAATATAATTGATAATGCAGTAGAATATTCTATTGTAGAGTGGAGGTCATTGAATAAATCCACTAAAACAATTGTTAAGACCTATGATGAGGCAAAGAAACTGTTTGCAGATACAGTTAAAAAACATAGTGCTACATTGGCCTATGCAAGTGATGAAAATGGTAGTCACGCTAATTTGAACCACTTACCAGAATTTAGTAATAGGAGTAAATATGTCAAATCAAAGAAAAGGTAATTACCAAAGTAAACCAGATGGTATGACCAATGAAATGGGTACCTTAAAGTTTTTTAAAATAGCACAACAGGTGTTAGAAAAAGAAGGTAAACCAGATGAAGCATTTAACTTTGAACAAATGGTAGATTGGTTACAATCAGGAAAAAGCTTGCCAAAGACAGAGGAAGATGTTATAAAGGCACTAGGCATTTAATAAAAAGGAATATTATGAAATACAATGAAGATAAAATACTAAAAGAAATTGAAACTTATATTAAAAGTACCTATGGTCAACACTACGCTCAAGTAAAAGAAGGCGTACAAGTACAAGACTTATTGAGGTCTTGTGGTATAGACAAAGATTTCTGTCAAGCCAATGCAATCAAATATCTTGCAAGGTTTGGTAAGAAAGCCGGTCGTAATAGAGCAGACTTGTTAAAAGCTGTACACTATATCGTTTTATTAATGTCAAGTGAAGATGAATCAAATGCCAAAAGCAAAAGTAAGTAAAGAACAATCATTACAGATGGCTATGACCAAACACATCAAGTGGATGAGGTCATTAGGTTTAAATGTGAATGATAGTGGTAACATTATCAAGTCAAGAGAGATAAGTAATAATAGGGGTTATTATCCTACAATAGATTTATCAGAATTACAAGACTTACCGAAAACATCAAATAAGATTTGTGGTAATGGTACAAAGGTAGATAACTCTTGGAAGATAGAAGCAAGTAAAAACTTTACAATCGTGCCGGCATATAATAAAGGACCATATATGGTGGTAAACAAATCAGACCTGAAGACAGCAGGAAGGAAAGTATGATGAACGAAATTTTAGCAATGGTTGATGACCTTAAAAAAATTAAAACAAAATTGGTAGATGGTGATATGCCAGGTGCAATCAAATTGATTGACGAATGTATTGCCTATAAAGAAAAAGAAGTTAAGGTCTTTGAGACCTGGCTAGAAGATGAAAACAAATTAGAGGGTTCTAAAGGACAATCTGGAGTTGAGGAACAGTACGATTTACCGTTTCCAGAGGCTACAGGTATGTACGAAAGACATTGATTCGTCTGTCCTGGCGCATCCTAGGCGCTTTAATTTGTAGAAAAGGCGAGTAATTACGTGATTATTATTAGGCTTGCCATTTTAAGAGTTTTCTGGTATAGTAAGTGAATATTAATAAACAACCTTGGGAGGTTATATAGTATGTCGTTTAAATATGATAAAGAGAACTTGTTTGCAGAGTTTAAAGTTGCAAAAGAAAAAGATGTCAAGCTTAGTAAGAAGAAATCTATGTTTGATAAATTGAATGATTATTATACAAACAGAGTACAGTTTTGTAGAGACCATATTGAGTTAAAAAAACAACACCCCGAATATTATGATGGTATAGATGTGAAATTTGATAACCTTTTAGTTGGTTACCAATCAGTTAGTCCACTAGACTATTTTTATAACAAAGTTTTTGGTATGTCATATGCTGAAAAAATGAGAATATCTGATATTGAACTTCAAGAGAAAAAAGCAAACGAAGGCGTAAGTGTCAGATAATTTAAACAACGAACAGATAGAGGAAATCGTGGACAAAGTAATGAAGAAAGTTTGGGATAGAATTGCAAGTTATGGTGTGATAATCATATTTGCTTTTGTATTAATAACTTTAGAAATGAATAGAGCAAAAGCAGACGAAGTGACTACAATAACTCCGAAAGAGTTTGTAGAAACAGTTGTTGCTGTACCAGGTCAAGTAGGTAATCACCTACAAAACGAGTGGTCAGAAATTAAAGTTTACCAAGCACAATCTTGGTCTGATATGAAAGCACAATTTATCAGTACAAAGGAGAAGATAACTAATCTTTTTGTAAAGAACTAATGGCACAGAATATAAAATCTATTTGTAAAAAGATAGAGACAATAAAAAATATGGCGGAAAGTTTAAGAGACAATCCGCCATCTGATAAGATACTAGTTAAAAATGCAATTGATTTAATACAATCAGATTGTTTATTAGTTGCGAAAGCGGAAATTGATTATGAAAATGAAACTATTGACAAAGACCATCATTATGATTATAATGGGGTCGACCTTAACAGCCTGTAGCTCTTCTAGGTCAACTTTAGGTGCAGGATTGGGTGCCGCCACTTCAACATCTGTTTGTGTTGAAATGGGTTTAACGGTAGACCCATATGCTACGGCCGCTTGTGCTGTAGTCGGTGCATTTGCAGGTGCTGAAATGTTATACAATTCAGACAAAGATGTTCACAATGCAGTATTTGTAGACCACTTAAATACGGCGTCAAATGGTTCATCTTATACAAATTGGTACAATTCTAAAACAGGCAATTCTGGTATTATTCACACAACAAAATCATATAGAGCAGGTCCTATTAAGTGTATAGAGTATGACCACACAGTTGATATTACTAACAGTTGGCCTTTGATTGGTGTTGGTGGTGTTAATAGAGAAGTCAAATTTGGTACTGCTTGTCAAATGCCTGATGGCCAATGGATTGAAAAACCAAAACAGATAAAGGCACAATGAGTACAATAGATAGATTGAAACAAGAAAAGTTAGATTTAGAAAACGAAAAAGAAATAACAAATAGTCAAGAGAAGTTAGATTTTCTTGATGACCAAATTTATGAGATTGAAGATTCTCTTAAAAAGTTAGGAGTTGTAAATGTTTGAACCAAAACATACGATAATTAAAAGATATTTAACGTGGACATTTATTATGATAGTGTTCCTATTAGTATCTGGTATCGCAGTAGCGAATGATAATTTTTACACAAAGATTTTGCCTATTGAACCTGATGAGGTCAATGGTCAATACTGTTTTATTAAAGTAACCATCAAACAAAACGGTGATGAAATAATAAAAGAGGAAGTTATGGAATGTGCTGATGGTAAGAAAAAAGCAGATGGCCTAGGTTATTGGGACTTATTTGCTCAGTTTTATTATCACAACACAACTAATATGCCTCAATATTGTCGGCACTATAGCCGACCAGGACACGCTTTCAAATCAAATGGAACAATGTGTCTTCAACCTAACGGAAAATGGGAGGTCCAATAATGATTAAGAATATAATCATACTTTCCCTTGTATTATTAGTGATATATGATGTATCAAGTGACCAGGCGCTAGGCTACGTTCAAACCACGCTTGACTTTATACAACAATTGTTATATGATGTAAAGGAGAGTAAAAACTTATGATGAGAAAAATGAAAACAAACAAACTAAAGATACTAGGTGTACTTGCTTCGGCGTTGTTATTAAATGCTTGTGCTGGTGGTACCTATAAGATAAAGTCTGAAAACGGTAAGACAATGAATCAAGTGCCAAAATGGTATATGTCAGATTATTCTGAAAGAAAAGCCTGTGATACTGATTTAATTGGTAAAGAAAAAGACAGAGAATGTTTATTCGGTGTCGCAACTTCCGTATCGCCAGACTTACAACTCGCTATTGAAAAAGCGAAGATGTATGCTAAATCAGAGATTGCTGATATTGTAGCAGGTGAAATGAACAAACAAAGCAAACAGTTTATTACTGAATTAGGTAAAACTAATACCAAGACAACTGTTTCAGAGGTCGAATCAACATTGGTGAATGTTATTAAAAACACACCTGTAAGAGGATATGAAATCTGGAAACAAGATGTAACCTTAACAAAACAAGGTTATTACAGAGCTTGGATTGGTATGAGATTACCACTTGGTGAATACAATAAGATGTATAACTACACTATTGAACAAGCTGTTGACGCTTACAACATCAAAGCAAAAGCTAATAGTGCATTTGATAAGGTGTTAGAAACTGGTAAAAATGACAATAACGGTATACAGTAAAAATAATTGTACTTTTTGTACAAAGGCAAAGGCCTTGTTAAAAGGCCTTGGTCTGGAATACGAAGAGAAGTCTCTTGAAAAAGACTTTGGTTCGGATCCTGTTAAGATGATTGAGGACATTGGTAAACAAGTTAGAACAATGCCTCAAATCAAAATAGACGGCAAATTAATTGGTGGTTATAATCAATTAGTGGAACACTTTGAAGATAAAAAACAAGTAAATTTCAAGGGAGAAATAATTGAGTAATGACAATATTGTATTCTTTCCAGAGGCAAAGATTAAAAGAAAAGTCGAAGAAGATAAGCAAAACACCGAGTTTGCTAAGGAATTAAAAAAGAAACAAACTAGAGACTATGTTGAGGCTCTAGTAGATGAAATAGGATTTGATTTGTTAAAAAGATTTGTTGACGCTGGTGTAAAAACTAAAGAAGTCAACTTCACAAAAGACCTTGCAATACTTATTGATACTGCTAGAGGTCTATTGTATAGAGATTTTGATATGGCACATCCAGCTCAATTGTTAAGTGAGAAGATGGTAGACCTAAAGATTAACAAAGATGGTAATTTTAGAACTGCTAAGATTACTTACGATATGTTTTTAAGTAAACCTGGAAGACCAAGTACAGGTCTATCTAAAGACATAAAAAAAGAATTAGATTATTTGAGGCAAGGTGGTGATATGTTTGAATCAGACTTTGATTTAGATGATGATTAAAGAATTCGGGAGGACACACAACATATGTTCGCTGTGTACTCTGAATGGTGTAGTGACCTTAACACAATGAATAGGAGAACAATTATGTTTGACTTAATAACAAATATCTTTAAAGGAGATACAAATATGGCTAGAACAAAGCTAACTAAAACTGAAAAGATTAGAAATCTTTTTTCAAAAGGTTCAGACGTTTCTTGGAAACAATTGAGAAACACTTATGAC
>CERI01097578.1_pt1 | contig 12353 bp, 12 predicted proteins | sample 350261 | NCBI WGS metagenome assembly CERI01 (sample SAMEA2620979, study PRJEB7988) | marine metagenome | isolation source: saline water (ENVO:00002010), including
ATGTCTTTCAATTAACATACTCATAAAAGTTTCAGCCCATCTATCAAATTTATCAGATAATTCAAGGTCCATAGGGAATTCATTAGGTTTTTTAGGATTTTCACAAAATTTAGAAAGGAATTCAATAACTCGAATTCTTCTCCAAGTACCACCATCATCACTAGGTACTTCAGGTAATTCATTGCAAGTTAAAATCATTTTAAATTGAGGTTTAAATTCATAAGGTTCTTTATATAATGCTCTACATAAGATACGGTCATTACCAGATAATTCTTTCATAAAACCGATATTAATTTTATCTTGTTCACTAGGTTCTTGCATAACAGCAAATCTTCTACCTTTAGTTCTTTCTAATTCACTTTGAGCACTATTAGAGGATGCTCTTTTTTGAGTTAATAATGCAATAGGTAAAATACAATAATAATCACCTAAAGCTTTTTGAATAAAATCTAATAATCTACTTTTACCATTACTACCTGAACCAGTAAAAACATAAAATCTTTCTTGAGTAATACTACCATCAATAATACAAGTAATAATATCTAAAACATAATTTTTAACAGCATCATTAACAAAAATTTTAGAAAAGAATTCATTAATTTCTTGAATTTCAGGTAAATTAGGGTCATATTCAATATAATTAATTTTAGTAGAATGAGAAATATAATCATCCGGCATACCATCTCTAAAAATATGCATTTTTAAATCATAAACACCATTTTCGAAACCAATTAAATGAGTTCTACTATCTAATAATTCTTCAAATTTTTCATCAATAAATAAACTTCTACATTCTTTCATAACACTATCTTTAAAACCAGCATTTTTTAATTGACTAGCAATTTTTAAAGATTTTTTAGCTTTTTCACTATTAGCAGTTTTTTGATCATCATCACCAATATTATATTGTAAATTATTCCAATATTGAGATCTTTGTAAGAAAGTATTACAAATTTCTTGACTTAATGCTATTCTTAATAATAAGCCTTCAGAAGTAGATTTCCAACGATGTTTATTTCTATCATAATGATACCAAACAATTTTACTAATAGCTCTAATATCATCTTTTTTTAAATTTTGTACAACTCTAGCAACATCAAAATGAGCACCATCACTTCTAATACATCTATCTATCCAAGGAAATAAAGATTCATTAATAATTTCATCATATTTAGCATTATTATCTAATTTAGCCCACCATCTTAAAGTACCTAATCCCATATTATCTTTTCTCATTTTATTCCAAATAGTTTGACATTCGCCTTCAACATATGCAGTACTAATTTTAGAGAATTCAATCCAAGTATCTAATAAACGATAATCAATATTTCTTAAAACCCATCCTAAATTAATCCAATCTTCATAATTTTCAGCTCTTCTATAAGATAAACATTCTAAAACTAATCTTTGAGTTAAAATAATTTCTTCAGGATCAGCATTATTTTTATTAATATTTAATGATTTCGCAAAAATATTATTTTGTAATTTTGTTTTTTTTTTTATATCAATTGAAGGTAATATATGTTTTGTATATTCATCTATTTCAATAACAGAACTTTCTTTAATTTTACAAATATTTTTAGAAATATTATTATCAAATCTCATACTAAATAATTTAATATAATTAAGATGATCTTCGCCTGCAATATTTTTATTTAATTCTTTACCACAATTATAAATTTTAGTAACAGCATATGCTTCACAATCGGGTTTTCTACTACCATACATTTGCCAACAATTTACATCAATAATTGCTTTATCTATAATATCTTCATAATTATTACATACATTTAATCCTGAAAACATTTCTGATGCTATATCTAATACTTTCCTTCTAATAAAATGTTGTTCATTATGTGTTAATAATATATAAGGGTATACAATATGAATTCCATCTTTTATTTTACCACGCCATAATGATGGTGTTGATTTTTCCATAACATAGGCTAAATTATATTCATCAGTAATATCAATATATTTAGTAATAATATTATTGTAATGATTAATAATATTTTGAATGTGATCATTAGTATAAATTCTTTTATAGTTTATTTTTTTTTTATCAGTTTCTTCATTAACTTCTTGAGAATCTGAATTAACTAAAAATCTAAAATCTAAATCTATTCTTAATGGACTAGGATTATTTGGTTTTTCTGTAAAATATAAATGAATACCATTTGTAATTGCTAAACTATATATTCTTAAAAATTCTTCATATTCATCATCTGGTATATATAATGATTTTTTAGGATGTCCTATACTTGTATTGGTGTATAATTTACCTTTTTGTACACTATATTTGTTTAGTATTGAATTTAATTGTTCTTGTATACCCCCCATTTATAAAATACTATGATTTAATTTATCTTAATATATTATATCAATTTTTATTTTATATAATTTACATATTTTTATTTTTATAATAACTATTTATTATCATTATGGTAATATTTTTTTCATTTAAATAATATTTTTATTATTAAAAAAATAAAATTAAAATAAAAAATTAATAATATAAAAAATAAAAAAAAAAAATATTATTAAAATAATAATAAAAATAATAAAAAATATTAATTAATAATAAAAATAAAAAAGAATATATATATAATTAAAAAAAAATTATTATCTTCAAATAAAGAAGTAGATAAAAATTTAAAATGACTGATTTAAATATGGCATATGGTTTTTTAGATGAATCACAAAATGAAAATATACATACACATATTCCTAATAATAATATTATGAATGATAATAATGCAAATCAATATATACAATCAATAGAAAATAATATTGATAATATAGTAGTAGAAAAAAAAGTTAAAAAGAAAAAAATGAATATAGATGAAGATAGACCATTAATAAATAGACAAAAAGAAGCTTATCAAATGTCCAATATGACTTTAAATGAAAATAATATACCCGAATATCCTTATGCTAAAAAAAATAAAGAAAAAGTAGAATCTAATTATGAAAATACTTTTTGGAATAGATTAAGTGCTAGAAGATATGAAATATTTAAATTAGTTATGTTTTCATTGGTAATATTATTTGCTATATCTCTTGATAGAATTTGTACACATTATTTAACTAAATATATTAATGAAAATGTATTAACTGATAATCAAGAATTAATTATAAGATTAGCTTATCCTGTTTTAATTATTTTAGTATTATGGATATTAAAAGCCTTATAAAATAATAGGATATGAAAATAGATTTAGGATATTGTAGTCCTAATGCTAAAGATAATGGTCCAACATGTTTATCAAAAACTTCTCTTAAAATATTAATAGATACTTATAATAATTCAAAAAAAAATAAAAAAGATAAAATAATTTACTATGATAATAATACTCAATTAGAACTTTTTAAAAAACTTGATAATAAAATGAAAAAATTTACTAAAGGTTCCGGTAAATATTGGTTCTGGCCCGATATTATTAATAAATTAAAACCTATCAATAATTCTAATTTATCTATTAAAAATATACAAAAAATAGAATTAAAACCCGAAATACCATATGAATGGATTAAAAATCCGGATGAATGGTTATCTAATTATGATATTAATCATATAATGTTTCATTATAATATTGCTAAAAAATTTAAATATAAATATTTAGGTACTTTTTCAATTGATTTTGCCGTTAAAAATAATAGTGGTGAATGTCTATATAGTGAATTTTGTAATATTGATATAAAAATGCTAATTAATAAAAAATATAAATATATAGGTTTTATTACTAATTTAGATAAACATGATGAACCAGGTTCTCATTGGACTTCCACTTTTATTAATTTAGATTATAAAAGTAAATCATTTGGTGCTTATTATTATGATAGTGTTGCAAGAAAAATACCTTCTTTAATTATGATTTTTATTAATAATGTTAAAAAACAATGTAATACTTTATATCCAAATAAAAAATTTATTATTAATTATAATAAAAAACAACATCAATTTAAAAATACTGAATGTGGTATGTTTTCTATTATATATCAATTAAGATGGTTAAATAAATTATATAAAAATAAAAATACTAATTTCTCTGAAATTATTAATTCTTCTCTTTTAAATGATAAAAATGTTAATCATATGAGAAAAAGTCTTTATAGACCTCATTTTAAACAAATGAATTAATTTATCCTTTAAATATATATCCTTTTTCATCTTTTTTTTTTAATGTTTGAATATTAAATGGACATCCTTCTGGTATTGTACAATTATAAGGTATCATATGTTTTGTATTAATTTTTAATGAACATATTTTACATATTTTTTCTGTATTTTTTTTTTCATTTAATTTTACATCTCTTAAATTTGGTTTAATATTTAAATAATTATCACTATTTAATCTATATTTTCTTAAATATATATTATGATTATGATTTGTAATATAACTATTAATAATATTATTAATATAAATAATTAATATTAGTAAATAATTTATTTTATTCATTTATTATTATTAATAATATAATAATAATCATTTTTTTTATTTTAATAATTATATTTAATTAGGAGATATAATATGAAACAATTAGATAAATATTATACAAATTATAATATTATTAAAATTTGTTGTAAAATATTTAAAAAATATATTAAAATTTTTAAAAATGATTTAATTATTGAACCAAGTGCGGGTAATGGTGCTTTTTATAATTGTATTAAAAATTATAATAATATTATGTTTGATATTAAACCTGAAAATAAATTAATTATTAAAAAAGATTTTTTAAAATTAAATTATAAAAAAATTAAAAAAAATTATAATAATATTCATGCTATTGGTAATCCACCTTTTGGTAAAAAATCTTCACTTGCTATTAAATTTATAAAAAAATGTTGTAAATTTTGTGATTCTTTTTCATTTATATTACCTAAAAGTTTTAATAAATATTTTTTACAAAAATCTATACCATTAAATTTTCATTTAATTAAATCTTATAATTTACCTATTGATTCTTTTGGACATCCACCTATTAAATGTGTTTTTCAAATTTGGAAAAAAAAAAATTATAATAGAAAAAATATAATTAAAAAAATTTTACCTAATAATAATTATAAATTTGTTTCTAATTATAATGATGCTGATATTGCTATAAGAAGAGTTGGTTCTAAATCTGGATATATTTATTATAATAATTTAAATAATAAAAATTCTAATACACACTATTTTATTAAAATTTTTAAAAAATATAAAAAATTTAATAAACTTAAATTATATAATGAAAAAAATAATACATTAGCAGCATTTAGTATTTCTAAAATGGATATTATTAAAAAATTAAATAATATATATATATAAATTTACTTTTCTCTTTTGTTTTTATTAATATATATTATATATATAAAATAGATAAATTTTATGAATAATAATAATATTGATTATAATTTAATTAATCTCAAATGTATAGATGATTTTAATAATAAATTGGGTTTAATTATTCAAAGTAATATAAATGGTATGTTAAAATTATTAAAAATAGATTATACTATCAATTTACCTGAAAGTAAATTATTTAGTGATAATACTGATAATACTGATAATAATCATAATACTAATAATACTAATAATATTAATGATAATTATATAAATGATAATGATATAGATAAAAAAATTTATAAAAAAATTTATAGTAAATCAGATTTATTTGATCCATTTGATTAAAAATAATAATATATATATATAATTATGGATAATAAAATTATAACATGTGAAAATATTATTGAAAAATATGATACATATAATATAATTGAAATTGATGAAAATATATCTAAAAATTTTATAAATAAAATTAATAATAATATTATTAATAATAAAATTAAAGAATTATCTATTATTATTCAAAAATTGAAAAATGATACAAGTACTAGATTATTTATGGTGACTGAAGCATATGATAAATATTTATATGAATATTATGTTATATCATTAACAATATTAGTATTATCATCTATAATAACTTTTATAGAAGCTTTAAGATTAACAATTATGACAATTATATTAGATGAATATTTAAATATTACTTTAAATATATTATTATTATTTATTGGTACAATAATAACAATATTAAGTAGTATTATTAGATTTAAAAATTATAGAGAAGTTTTAGAAGGATTAAAAGAAGCTCAAAGATTACTTGTTCATTTTAAAAATAAATATTCAAGACAATATAATAATATTAATTTAAAAAATATAGATGATAATCAAATTATTAAAATTGTTGATAAAATAACATTATATGATAAAAATGTAAAATCAATAAATTATTTTCAATACATAAAAAATGCTGATATTATATCATATAATAAAAATAAAGCTAAATTTGATTTAGATATTCATAAAATCAAAATAGAAACAAAAAAAGATTTTGATATTATTTCTAAAAAAATAGAAAATAATAATAATTTATTATGTTAATATAATAAATTTAAACATCTAATTTATTATAATCTTCTCGCTCATTATTATCTGTTTTTTTATAATCATTTTTATCTATTTTATGTCCAATTAAACTACTTGTTATTGTATTTAAAGGTATATAATCTTTTTTTTGATTATCCCACATAATATCTTTATCTTTTGAATGTGGTGTTGATGGTACTGATAATTTTTTCTTTTTTAATCCACTCGCACCATTTAATTGTAATGGTATAGATCTACCTTCCCATAAATCTATAACTTCTAATTTTATTTTTTTTGGTATATCTTCAAATTGACATTGAATTACTAATGAATCATATTTTTCTGTAAATGTATTAATATGTTCTTTATTTATATCTTCTTCTTCAATTCCTTCTAATTGATGTGCTAATTGTAAAAAATTATTACTTAATGATTTAAATAATTCAACTTTTTCTGGTACTTTTATATTATTTTGTAATGCTAATATTAATACACTCGCTCCATTTACTACTACATTTGGTATTTTCATATTACCTTTATCATCATCAAAACTATTTAAAATACACATAACTGAACTTGTTAATATTAATGGTATTTGAAATATAAATTTAATTAAACTCCAATATGATGTCGCTTTTTGACATAATACTGACATCGCTTCACATTTATCTAATAACATACCCATTCTTTCTTCATCACCAATTTGAAAAGAATGTATTCTTGTTATTGTCATTTAAATAGTTATCTATTTTAAAGTTATATTTAAAAAATATATACTATATTAATAGATTGAACTATTATATGTTAAAAAATTTAATTAGTTCTATTTCTTCTATTTTATCAAAAAATAATACTGATGAACATAATAATAAAAAAATATCATATAAAAGAAAAATATCACCTAAAAAAAAATCAGTTAAAAATATTAATAACAGAGGTAGAAGTAAAGTTATTAAAAATTTACCTTATGTTTCAATGCCTGATACTAATTTTACTTATTCTTATGAAAAACTATTAAAAATTATAAATAAAACTAAATTAAATATAACTGATAGAAATTTTATAAATAAAGATTCTAAATTTATTGTAATAACTTATTGGTGGGGTAGAGGTAATATTAATTTTAATACACAACTACCATGTAAAAATTTACATTATTTAAAATATAATTGGATTTTAAAAGATGGTCAAAAATTAATACAAGATCCTGTTTATTTTGAAAAAATGATTAATCAATGGGAAAATATATGTTCTAAAAATAATTGTAATTTTTTTTCACAAGAATATCCTGAATTTGCTGAACCCGGTGGTTATCAATTAGCTATTAATGCTAAACCATTATTTATTAAAAAAGTTTTAGATACTTTAACTGAAATTGGTAGAGATGATATTGCTGTAGTTTATATTGATGGTGATATGACTGTAAATAAATATCCTTCCATATTTGATATGAAAAATATAGATTTTATGTCAAGAGGTTGGAATATGGATCCACGAGGTGGTTATGAATATCTTGATTATCCTATGTTTGATCCATTTACATTTGAAACTTCGGGTGGTATTATGTATTTTGCAAATAATATTTTTGGAAGAAAAATTTTAGATCTATGGATTGATTGGTCTTCTAAAAAAAAATTTGATGGTAAAGCAGATGACCGTATATTAAGTATGTTAATCAGTGCTAAACAATTATATATTGATTGTAATATATTACAATTACCTATTGAATATTTATGGTTAACTCAAGCATATGAACCTACTAAAAAAAGTGAAATGTTTTTAGATAAAAAACATTTTAATAGAAGTCATATATATATTGAACATCCTGCTTGTTTAACTTTAGAAGAAGTTGCTAGAGATCAAGGTGCTTCTAGTAATAGAGAACCTGATAATTATGCAAATATCGTTAATGCTGATCAAATTGAACAATCTGAAGGTGGTTTATTATATGAATATATTATTTTTGATAATTATAAAAATTCTCTAGAATGGAAATATTATTTAGATTATATGAAATATGCTACTTTTAAAGATTCTAATGATGAAGAATTAGCTATGTATCATATTGTTAAATATAATAATATTTATGGTGAATTAAATAAATTTTTTGAAGATAATACAAATAATATTCAATTAATTATGAATAATATAAGAAAAGATATAGATAAATATGAAAATATTTATATTGAAATTAATAATCAAAATAAAATAACTAATAATAAAATATTATTAAATAATCCAGATGATTTAACTATTATTAATTATATTATTGCTGTTCTTTGTTTACAAAAAAATGTAATATATAATCCTAATATTAATAATAATATTAGTTTATTAGGAAAAATTGGTAGAAAATATAAAGAATATGAATTTATTGCTAATGTTGATACTTATGAAAGATTACATATGTTATCTTATATTACTAAAAATAGTATTTTATATTTTAATCATTCTTCTGATAAATTAATTAAAATTTTAAGAATTAGTAAAAGTATTGATGATTTTATTAATAATTTTAGAAAATGTGCTTTATATATACAACTCGTTAGATGTCTATTTATTTTAAATCAATCTTCTAATAAAAATAGTTTAAAATCTAAAAAACCTAAATCATTAGAAAATATTAAAACTAAATATTTAATTACTTCTACTGAAAAAAAATCTATTACAAAAATATATAGTAAATCTAAAAGTATCAAAAATACTATTTTAAAATAATTTACTTTTATTTTATAAAAATTGATTTATTTATATTATTGATTATATAATATGATTGATTTTAATTCTAATATTCAGATTGATAAAATTATTAAAAAAAAAAAAAATTTACTTTGTTTTAAATTTACTTATAATAATATTAATTATTTTGGTAAATTATTTACACAAGAATTAGATAATGAATATACTAGAGAAAAAAATATTAATATTTATTTAAATAAAAATATTCATAATTATAATAATTTTATAAAATTATTATATTATTATGATAATATTAGTCTAAATAATAATTTATTAAATTATTTTGATTATAATAATAATTTTAATTTACTTATTTTTGAATATTTTAATTCAAAACCATTAAGATATTATATTAATAAATTATCAAAAAAAAATTTTAATGATATTATTTTACAAATTAAAGAAGCAACATTTATTTTAAAAAAATTAAATATTATACATTATGATCTTTATTGTCAAACTAATGTTTTATTATGTAAATTAAATAATAAATGGACTTTAAAAATTATTGATTTTGGTTTATCTTATATTGATACTGATGATAATACTAATAATGATTATAATACACTAATTGAAAGTATTAATGATTTTAATAAAAAACAAGTACTAATTTAATTGTAATCTATATATAAATTTATTTAATATTGATATTATATTATTTATTATACTATTTAATATTTCATTATTAATATAATTTTTTATTTGAATCATATTTTTTTGAAATTCTATAACTGTACTTTTTAAATCATATATACTTGATATTTCATTATAAACTATATTTAATTTTATATTTGATATATTTTTTGGTAATTTATATATAGTTATATATTCTTCTAAAAATTTTTTATTTTCTTTTTCTATATCTTCATATAATTTTGATGTTATTAAATATATATTATTTTTATTTGTTAATAAATAATTTATTTTTATATTTACTTCAAATTCTGTTAATAATTTATATAATTTATTAAAAATATCATCTTCTTCTTTTTCTTCATTATTTATATTATTATCATTTAAATTATAATTTATATTATTATTATCATTTAATAATAAACTATTTCCATTATCATATTCATCATCATCTATAAATATTTTTTTTTTATTTGTATGTTTTGATTTTCTATCTTTTTTTGACATTCTAAAATATAATTATAAATTTATATATATATATATTATACACTTGATAGATAATTTGTATTTTTAAATAAATCGGATTCATCATCTGATGAATAATCACTATTATTTTCTATTTTATTATTATTTATTTCATTATTATTATCATTTATATCATCATTTCTATCATCATTTATAAAATCTGAAAATTCAATTGATAATATATTATCATTATCTTTATCATATTTATTTTCAATATAAGTATTTTTATTGTTAATATAACTATTTAATAAAGTATTTGAAAATTTTTTTTCACTTATTAATGTTTGTATTTGTTCTCTATTATATTTATGTACAATATCTACTTTATTATCTTGATAACCTCTTTTTGATATTACTACTATATCTCCTTTTTCTATTATAATACGATTTGTAAATTTTCTTAATGTTCCTCTTATTATTCCTATTGATTCTTTTCCAGTATTTGTTAATAATGATACACGACAATTTCCTAACATTTTAATTACATGTGCATATTCTTCATTTTCTTGATCTAATTCATAATTATTTTGTACTGTATTTTTTAATTGTTTATTTTTTTTTTTATTTCTAATTGATGTCTGATACATATTATGTTATATATTAATATTAATTTATTTTTAAATAACTATTTAAATAAACTAATATATATATATAATATATAATATAATTAATTTTATATAATGTATTTTAATGATATTTGGCAGTTTTATTTTCACGACCCTTATAATATTGATTGGAATATTAATAGTTTTAAATTAATATCTACATTAAGTAATATTCAAGATTTTATTACTATATTTGAATGTTATAAAAATATTTTAACTAACGGTATGTTTTTTATAATGAGAGAACATATTTTACCTATTTGGGAAGATGAAAATAATATTAATGGTGGATGTTTTTCTTATAAAATTTTAAAAGATAATTTATATGATATGTTTTATGAAATTTCATCTCAATTATTAGGTGAAACTTTAGGTATTAATGATGATATTTCTAAAAATATTAATGGTATATCTATTTCTCCTAAAAAAAATTATTTTATTATTAGAATTTGGATTAAAGATAAAATTTATGCTAATAAAGAATTATATAATATTAATGCTCCTAAATATACTACTATTTTATATAAAGAACATAATATTTAATTATTACTTAAATATTTATTATATTAATATAAATATATTATTATTTATGAGTGATATTAATTTAACTAATTTTAATATTCAAAAACATGAAAATATTTTTATTTATGAAAAAGAATTAAGAGCTCTTTTACATAAACTTAAAATTAAAGCTTTTGAATTTAATGGTATTTTATATGGTGATATTGTTATTAATTCTATTATTGCTAAATTTTATAAAGATAAATTTATATCTAATAATAATAATTTTAATGATTTTTGGAATAATAATATTGATTTAAATACTATTGCACGAACTATCACTTCTAATAATTTTGATGTTTATTTTAAAAATTTTTATGATTATATGAAATTTTATAATTTTATTATTACTGATACTAATTTTAATATTGTTAATACTAATAATTTAGATACTTTTAATTTTATTTCTAATAAATATATTATTAATATTAAAATTGGTAAAACTATTACTTGGAGTGGTATTAATATTAAAATTAATTTAAATATTAGTACTTCATTACCTAATGAAAAAAATATTGAACCTCCTTTTAATTTATCTTTTTTTACCACTGATTTACTTATTTTAACTAAAGAAAATAATGGACCTAGATTATCTAAAAATACTGGTATTCAAACTATTGATAATATGAATATTGTTGATAAAAATATATTATTTGCTAATATTATTAAAAATTTATGTAATTTTAATATTTCTATTATTTCTAATAATGTATTATATAATAATGATATTGCTATAAAATCTATTAATTTTATTAATAATGGTTGGTATATTAATAATTTACCTTTCATTTTAAATAATAATAATTTAAATTTTTATGATACTGATACTGATACTGATAATGATAATGATAATGATAATGATAATGATAATGATAAT
>CERI01001237.1_pt1 | contig 12330 bp, 11 predicted proteins | sample 350261 | NCBI WGS metagenome assembly CERI01 (sample SAMEA2620979, study PRJEB7988) | marine metagenome | isolation source: saline water (ENVO:00002010), including
TATCTAAATCTTCAAAAACATCACGTTTTTGTTTTTTTCTTGTTTTTGTTTTTTTGTTTTTTTCTTGTTTTTGTTTTTTCTTGTTGTTTTTTTTGTATATTATATCATGAATTTCAGATTCATAATTAAAATGTTATATTCATCTCTACAATTTACGTATTTCATCGCATGAACGCCAATGTACAAATGGTATGGTATTAGGTTCGCTATAAATTTGTTGGACACTTGCATCAGTATAACACTTATTATCATCTATAGGTATAACGCTATCCATTTGATTAGTAGAAGGTATGCAAGGTCTATGATTATCCTTAACAACTGTTTTATTTTCAATGTTTGTCATAAAAGGTAGTATTGCTTTGTCTTGTGGATTTTCATGCAACCATTCCCATCGGTTCCATCCTGTTCCTCGTAATGTACATGTAGGATTGCTTATTAAAGTATCTTCCGGTGATAGAAAAGAATTATCGCAATCCTTCAATAATTTATTTTCACAATAATCAGAATCAAACATTTTTTTCTCGGGACATTCTGTTAATTTCCGATTTAATCCCAACAATTCGGAATGAACATCGACAATCTCTTTATTCTTGCACGTGCCAACACTTTTTTTATCCACACGAATATATGGTGATGTATAAAAACAATCCTCATCACAATCTACTTTTGGTGTATTGAGCATATACTTTCCAGATTTCATAGATTCCTCGATATTTGTTTTATATGCACAAGGATCGTAAGGTAATTTGGTGAAACTCATTTATTATTTATTATATATATTTATCCACATCTATCGAATTTCATTTCAGGTACGCTTGGAACTGGCGCATAATTTATCATTTGACAAGAATCTAACGGTACTAAAGTAGTATCTATTTCTGGATGTACTACTGGCTTAATGTATTCTTTAGAAGTCAAAATATTACCTGTTGGTGGCTTATATTTATATGCTGAACATTTTGTCATTGGATAAGTTTGTCCTCTCAAATTGTTTTCTAAATCAACTTGATTTCCTCTAATTTCAGAGATATTTGTGCCGCCAATAATTCCTTTCTCCATTCTACATTTATTTTCATGTTCAAACATAATAGGGTTTAATTTATAACCAATTGGAGCTAAGCTTTGGGATAAAGATTGTTTATATGAACAGGGATCATAAGATAAACGATTTGAGCTCATTATTTTATTTCAGTATATATTTTATTTACATTTGTTTCTTTAACCAAACCTTACCATCAAATATATATCCATTCTTTGATAAAAAATCTTCTTGTTTCAGAGTATCACGAGTACTATCACCTCCTCTTTGCCATGATTCTATGATGTTATTCGGATCTTGAATAGATTTCTTTAAGCACGGTAACATAGGTATAAATACATCCAATGAACGATTTGGACAATCATTTGTACTCATATTTCCTTGTATCAACTTACTTTCCACTTCCGGATTCGTACTTCCTCGTGACAAATTTGGACCCCCTCTATACATACGTGTATTTAATATGTCTCTCTTCTTGTCACTTGTTAAGTTAAATTTTCGTACATCACTGTCATTATCAATAAAACATCCGTTCGTATTTCCGTATCCATCACGTACCATCATATGATTATTGTTCGCGAATTCAGAAACTTTATCAAAGTTCATTACACATTTATTATCATCTTGTTGATTTGTTTGGTAGTTATTGAAGAGCATATAATCACTGACACTTTTATTATAGTTTGTTTCAAAACCCAAAGCACAATCATCATTACCTATACGATTTTGAATATCAAATAATTTCATTTTTAATTACTGAAAAGAAAAATATTTACATTTTCAATGAATTGATTATTATTAGCTAAACGGTATAGTTCAAATATCTATATGTCCTTCTTTACATGTTTTCTCTGGTAACTGAAACAGCCATTTTGCAAACCCCTCTTGATCGTTCGGAATACTCGTGTTCGGAGTCGTATAATATTGTCTTAACGACGATTTTTTATTGTAAATATCATCTACACTTCTATATAAACTATCTTGAAAGTAATCATCAACATATTTTTTCACATCAGATACATCACATGCTTCATTTCTCTCTGGATTTTCTCGATATTCGTTCATCAATACATTCATAAATGGATTTTCTTTAGTTGGGCGTGTGCATTTTTTTCGTTTTATGGATAATTTGTGTTTTTTCTGTTTGCTTTTATCAACATCATCATCAAAGTATTTATCCTGATATTTTTCTTCATTCCTTTCAACATTGTATAGAACTGATGTCATTCCAGCTGTAAATACAAATATACCTAATAAACGATAATCGTTTGTCAATAAATACAATAATAAAGATACATACAAACTTAACCGCGTTAATACATTTAACTTTTCAACAAAAGTCATCGACGAAGTTGGTATGAACTCGAATACGTTATCTATGTCAAAAAAAACTTTAAGATTTGAATACCAAATTTGCATTGTTAATATAACGAATTTTTTTATTTGTCGTTCTTATTTTTTCTTATGCAAATATATTTAAAGAGCATTTCTTTTAGTTTGAACTTTAAACATATTTTTAATAAAAAGAATGTTTTATCTTATTAATATTTTTGTATAACACCTATTTTGGTTCCCTTGTTTTATCTTGTAATTTTTTTTGTAATCTAGAATGCGTTTTATTCTTTGAAGTTGTACTACTGGTATTCTGTCTTACATCTCCGAATTTTGAAAAATCCATTTTACCCATCATATTCGCCATCTGCTCTATAATGTCTTCTTGGTTATTCCCTAATCCACCCATACCGGCCATCTTTCCAAACATCTGAACTCCCTCACTCATTAATTCACTTTCATTTAACTCACCTCTATCAATCTTGGAAGTTATTTTCTTGCTCACATTTTGAAAAATATCCGAAACTACTTTAATATTATTTGGATTTTCAAATAACTTTGTTACATCCATCTGTGAATCATCTTCATCGTCTATGTTGGGAAAATCAAAAGACGAAATATTAATATCGGAAGACATTTCTTTGACTAGATCACCAATTTTCGTATTATTTAAGAAATCAAAACTCATAGAATCTGTGTCCGTATTCGGTTTAAAGTCTATATTTCCAGTCCTATTATCATATATTTTCTTCAAAACAATTTTAATATCATCATCTAATATTTCAGAACATTTGCTTTCAAACTCTTCATTCGATAACGAAGTTGTATCTGCTAATGATATTGTAGAACATAACAATATGTCTTTCTTATTTTCATCCAAATCCATCCTATAAATATATACCATCAACATAAGTAAATATAAATAATAATCTAACGTTTTCTCATCATTTGTATTCAACTCTTTTTTTATATCATTTACCGTTACATTCATAAATATTTCCATATTTAATACCTCTATATATGTTGAAATAGAACTTGATTTGAACAAACAGTCAATGATATTTTCCTTCAGAATGTCATTCATGTATTTAAAATATTCATCAGATTTCTTATCAAATACCTTATAGTTTATTTTTAATGAAGACCTTATGTTTGAACTTTTATTTTTTATGTCTTTTAGTAATAAATTATAAACGTGATTGAATAATTTAACTGTTTTCTCCTCAGTCATTTATTTATTGTTTCTAATTATCTAATTCTTTAAACGAAAATTATCGAATCACATTTTATAAAATTTATTACACAATAACACCAAAAGACACAAATATTTCCATACGATATCTTTATTATGACTTTCCATTTCTGACCAAAATTGTTTTATTTTATTCACCAAACCATTGTTAAAATCAACATATTCTTTACCTACGACTTCAACATCTGTTGAATAATCTTTCTCCAAAAAAAATGTCTCATCTTTATTTTCAATTCGTTCTGCATAGGGCACAAAAATATGTTTATGAAACATTCGTATTGGCTTTTTGTTATCAACACATACCATTAAGTTAATGCTTGTTCTAAAAGCTAGAAGATCAGAATCATCATGTATCTTCAACAAATCATTAATGAACTCCGTTAATTTGTTATTGAAGATTTCAACAATATTATGTTTTGAATCCATTATTTATAACCCAATGTTATTTTTTAAATCATTATCCCTTTGCGCAAGAATTTCATCATAGTTCATTATTTTCTTCACGTCACTCTCGGTTGGAGTGATAATTTTTGTTGGAGAATCTAAAAAGTCGAAACTATGATTGAGAAAGGTGTTGGTGTCATCCATATATGAATACCTATCTGATAAGCCTTTCATTTCATGTACCATAAAAGGTTCTGTGTTCAATTCTTCATTTTTTTTTTTCAAATTCATTAAATATTCAAATAAAACATCTTCATACAATACTTTCTTATTACTGGTAAGGATCGCAGGTACTCGATCTATGAACTCGGGAACATCATTCATATCTATATTCACTTTAACGAAATTCCTTTCATTTATATATTTCGTTGCCTCTTCACAATACTTACAATATTCGCTATAAAAGTATATATCTTTTGATTGCTGCGGTGTCTCTGTCATTTAATTCAAGAAAAAAATTGATTTTAAATAATATTAACTTATATATTTAAATGACAGAAACTATTCAGACAGATACATCTATGTTTTCAAAACTAATTGCATCTTCAAAAACAGTAGATTTTGAAATTCATGACGTTGATATCTCATTACTTAACTCTTTACGTAGAACGGTTTTGTCTGATTTACCAAACATTGGCTTCTTTTTTGATGCAAATGTTCATGACAATTATACAACAACTATAGTATCCAATGACACCCCATTGCACAATGAACTCATAATGCATCGCATGAGTCTAATTCCAATTTGTGTTAATGAAGATGAGTTGGCTAATTGGGATGATTATGATTATACTTTCAAAATTAACATTACGAATAATACAGGTTTATTGAAAAATGTAACTTCTGGTGATATTAAAGTGTTTGATAAAAATAATAAACCTCTATCGGATAAAACCATTTCTAGACTGTTTCCAAAAGACCCGGTGACTAAAGATCACATTTTAATCACCAAAGTCAATAAAGCGAAAAATTCATCCTTTGAAATCAATGCAACAGCAGTTGTTAAAACTGCAAAGACAAACGCATCATTCGGTATGGTAAGTAGGTGTAGCATTGAATTCGTTATTGATGAAACAAAAGCTAAAGCAGAACTAAAACGACTTTTGGAAGGACAACCAGAATTAAAGCATTCACAAATTACTCAGGATTTTAATAACTTAAATCGCGACAAATTTTTCAAAAAAAATCAATATTTCGAACCAAATCATTTCAAAGTATCTATCGACTCAGAGTGCCTACTTAATCCCGTTTTCATTTATACAAAGGCCATATCAATATTAAAAACATCTATTCAACAAATGTTAGATAAAAGTTATAGAATAGAAGAACAGTCTTCTTTGATGACAGTTATCATCCCACAAGGTTCTCATACCATTGGGAATTTGATTCAAGCAAATGCTTTTAATACTATGATTCGTAATAATGAACGCAACCCATACAATATTAATTACGTTGGTTATAATATTCCTCATCCTCTCGAATCTACAATGATATTCAAGATTAAAGGGGACGATTTGAATTCAATTGAAGATGCACAAATTGTATTTCAAGAAATGATATCAATTACATTAGATTATATTAATCATTTTGAAAATGAATGGATAATCTTTTCTGATAAGTATACAATATGATGCAACCACTGAATACGGTCTTAAATATTTCAAATATGTCATATCAGAAACTAGATGATGAAAATATACAAATGCATTCTTTGTTGTATTCATATTTATATTCTACGACACCAACGTTTCGAAACCTGTCTGAATCTAAACATCTATCATATATCTTAAAATATAAGTTAGCATTGCATAAACAATTAGAAATTATTTCAAACAAATCACGCAACAACAAAATTTACAACAAACTAATCGCAACCGACCCTTTATTCCTTCAAAAAATTATAAATGAAAATGAAAATATTGATGATATCCTAATGATTGTTATCCAAGAAGTATTGAAGACAAAATATAAAATAATCATATACAAGGACGAATCCTTTTTATTTCCCGAATCATTTGATGACAATGACACATTCATCACATTTTATTTGCAAAACTCAATTTATCAACCTGTTTCAATTGATGATGAATTCACTTTTTCAACAGACAATCAACACATCGTACTCATGAAGTTATTCACCGCTAGTTATGGTGATAATAATACAAATACGAACCTAGATATACAAGATGATTTACAAGATGAACGCAATGACTCTTTAAGTAACAATGATGAACAAAACACATTTGATGAAACTATAAATCCAATCGATAATTTTCAAAACGAACAAATAATTCTTTTAGATGAAAATAATGTATCTATTTATGACCTTGATGATACAGTTTCATTTATTGATAAAAATATCAGTATTAATTTTTCAGATGAAGAGTTCGATATTGAATGTGTTAAACTGTTCGACGATGAATATAAACCATCAAATCATACTCGGTTTTCCAAAATACATAATCAAAGTTTGAATGTTCAACCCAAATACATCTTTAATCATAATTATTTGATAAATATAGACTTACAATTCAATTCAGTGAATAACGAAAATATGCTCAACACAGAATCATTCCTCCAAAAACGTACGGCCTTTAAATCGAAATTTCCTTGGAAACCTTTTCATGATCCACCATACATTCAAAATACCAAATATCCTAGCTTAATAACATCAACTACAAGTGCGATAGTATTAAATGATATAGTGAATAATTTCATTGATGCAGAAACAGAATGTAACACTAATAAGAAATATACTGTTGATTCTTTGAAAAAAATCGCATCCAAACATAATATCAATATAAAAGGTTCAAAGTCAAATTATTGCAAAACATTGACATCTTACAACTTTATTAGAGACCATATGATATCCGCTTATAAAAACCAATACACATATGAACAACTGAAATCAATCGCAACAGATAATAGTATATCAACCAATAAAACGAAATCAATCAATGAACTTATTTCTCTGCTTATTGATAATAATGTTCTTTCAAATTATTGCGAGACTAGTTCATTATCTTTAGATGATTATATTGATATTGCCAAAAAACACGACTTAAAACCTATTGACAATCTTCATGATGCATGTATTCACTATAGTCATTATAATTTACTCCAAGATATTTCAAAAGAAACCACGTTCTCATTCTGTCGGGAAGACATAGAACAATTTACTGTCGATGTTGATGAAATAATTATTCCTCACAACGATAACTATATAAATATTTTACCTGAGGACACACTTTATTCATGTGGGTTATTTATCAAAAACGACTCATTTACACACGAAACACATCGCTTTGATTTAGACAACTATATAAACACCTTTAAACATATATCTGTATTTCCAATCCATTGTATCGTGTATTATCATTTCAATGATAAAAATACTAGGCAAGAAAAAGGCAAAATACTTTCAGGTGAATCTCAACTTTATAAGATAAAAACAAAACGTAAAACATTCATGTACAATTTAAATGATTTATCCAATAATGACTGTTTTATTTACACCACCTTACACAACGAATATCATTTCACTAAATCACATCTCTTTACCCATAATATTCACTTCATCTCACAACACTTCACTTCTGACCAAATTCGTTCTATGCTCTCTGTAAAACCACACGAATTTCAGTTTTTACACAATAATCAATCCTTTCAAAATGAATTATCAACTTTAAATAGATTTTTATTCAATTTTAATTCATCTTTTTTCAATTTACATCAAAACTTATTACCATTTTTAAAAACACATCTCTCACCAATCGTATTTAGTGAAGTGAAAAACATTACGTACATCAATACATATATTCCTTCATCATTACCTATTTTTGAAACTATCGATAAAGAATATGAATTCAATAATATCAATGATTTAGAACGCATTATGTATATTAAATATTTTTTGAATGAACAAGACTATATATGGAAACATATTCAACCTTCGCTTAATATCTTTGAGAAGAAATATTTGAAAAATCTTGAAGAATTTATTCTAGATGAAACACAACCGCTGGACATTTCTTTTAATTATAGAACTAATTTTTCATCTTTTGAAGGTTTAATTGACTTTAAAACAAAGTTTCTAGAATATTCTAAAATCAAAAAGCACAATAGTTTATTACAAACATATTCCAAGTTGAAAAATATTCTTTTCAATTTTTCATCCATTGTTGAAAATATATCCGCACGTGTTATGCGCACAAAAATATTTGATTCCCTTGTTCATGATAAACAGATTTTCTTACAACAAAAAGTTTATGACATGACGCATAAAACAAATTCATACCAAGGTGATGTTTATCAAGAAGAAATTCTTAAGCATACAAATGATAATATTCTATTTATCGCACCTCTACCACCGTCCGTAAAAATAGGAACGAAGGATCTGCTAAATATAACATGGGATATTTTAGGCATTAGTTCCAATGCAAAAGTAATGCGTTATCTGCAAAACAAATTAAACCGATATCTCGCATTCATGATCAAGTTGTTATTGCGCTCACATGCTACGAAACATAATAAAAACTTGGAAACTCTCAATTTGAGTGATGTCTTCAAAAACTATGATGAAGAACAGTTGTGGATTGATTACAGAAAAATAACATTCTTTTGTGCCTATACATCAATTTTAATCCATACAAACCATATACATATCAATAAAAAAAATGTAAATTATGAAAAGTCTATAAATTATTCAGGTTATCCTAACCCTGAAGAAGTAAAATCAAAAAATAACCATACATTATCCCATTATTTATCATCCGTTGTGTTCTTTTACTTTGGACAAACAAATCCAAACTTCAAAACAGTTTTGAATTTCATAACAAATATTGAACAAATTATAAAACTTATTTTAAGTTATGAACCTGAGTTAAAAACTCTTATCGATACAAATTATCAAAAACGTAAAAAACTTGAAAAACCTTTGTCCAATACATATACAGTCTCATTCAAACCAAAACAAGATTCTGAAATTCGTTCTTACATCAAAAATAACATCAATAATAGCATAGTTTCAAAAGATTTCAAACTCACTAACTATACCGACACGAATCAAAACAATCTCATTGACTCTTCCATTCTAATTCAAAAACAATATACTCAAACTTATAATAAATTCAATATCAATTTTAACTTCCCTAAAAATGTAGTATTCATTGATTCTGTTTCGCCTCCTACATTTGAATCTATAGATATGGAAATTTTAGATGATTCAAGTTCAAGTGATGAAAACAGTATAGAATTACGTATTCAAGAGTATATACTAAATATGACCAAACATTTCAAACTTGATTTTAACGATTTCATAAATACATTTATGAAATCATCATCTATTGTCAAAACAAAATATTTTTCAAATGTCAGCAACTCTAAATTGATCATTGCTATAATTAATATCATTCTGAGTGATTCATATTTCACTTCTGTTCAAATAGATGATTCAAATTCCATCGAACAACTATCAAAAATAATTACAAAAAACACGTACGATATGAATCGTAATATATTTCAATATTTATCATCAATTATTGATATATTTAAAATAGTGTTTGATACAACAGAACCTTTTACTTTCATCGATTATAATCAGGACCATAATACCGCTCAACTTTATGACAAAGTTTTACACATTATACAAGAACATATCGACAGTATGATATTGTTCGTTAAACATCAGACTACTTCATTCACAGATCTATCTATTAAAAAAAATGAATACAGAAATGAAGAGAAACAAAATGAAATGAATAAATACAACAACTTAAGTGATGAAGACACAATGATAGTAAAATCTTTACAAAAACTGGGAATATCCATTGATATTTCGCAAAACTTACGTAAAGTACCTCAAGATGATATAAATGTTGATATAGATGAATCTTTCAGAAATGTTCGTTCTTCTGATGATAATGTTGAAGAATAGTTTATATATTATTCAAATCAATGAGTTCAAAAATCGTTTCGTCTTTAACAATTCCTTTAACAGTCAGTTTAGAAGCTTCTTTTGTAACATAGAATCCAAAAGGAGAATTTATTCGATGGATTACGAATGAACTTGTTTCATTGGTTTTGATGCTGTGTATCAAACGGAATTTACGCTCCAATTTTAAGTATTCATTAATTCTTTCAACAATGTTTTCATTTTTCATATCATATGAAAACTCGAATGTTTTAATTTTCGTACGAAAAACGTCCAAACTATATTCGTAATATGGTACATTGGGTGCGATTATGAGATTTGTTTCTAAAAAATCTACATCTTGTTCAGATTCTTTCGGTGTTTTTAAACTAGATTCTGGTTTTTTCATTCCTTCATAATAACGATATGACACTTGACGCACGTTTTTTGGTGTTTGACAATATCCATTGTTGCAGCCATATTTACTGTCTTCTTTATACCAAGGACATTCAAAATCACGAACACATCGTTTATCCCAATGCATTTTGATATCTTTTTTCTTACCCACGGTATCCAACTCATCCTCACATGAATATTCCGTTCGATACGATGTCTGCTCTTTAAATTTTTCATCTATGCACACATATTCAGTATTAAGTGGTGTAACTTTTTTACGCATCATGATCGTATTCCCTACATTTTTCACTGTATATATTCCTTCCATTTTATCATGCTCTTGATTTTCAATTAATACCGTCTCTCCAACATTAACATTCAAATCATTTATTTTCTTTCTTTTTAATATAATCTCGTCCGTATCTTGAGAAATCTGTTTATAGGTTCCTTCGAACTTTCCTGAAATTACGAATGTAGTTTCTGTCCCTATTTTATGTTTTTCGCTTTCATACACATACTTATATTTAGGATTTTTATCGTCTTTGTACAAGTCTCTAATCAAGAATGTATAAGAACCATTCACATATGCTAACTCATACTTATTCTGTGTATCTTTTTTATCATAATACAGTACATAGTTATTTTTGGTTTCATCTATTACGTCAATATCTATAAATATATCTACTTTATTAAAATCTTCTTTCTCCATTTTTTTATAAGTAAAACTATCTACAATATTCTCTGCCACTTGCAGATTTGAAATTATTTGTTTGAATACATCTAATTCTTTTAAACTTTTATATCCTATTTTTGTACCTATTGATATGTCTCTAATGTTGTTGATGTTTTTATCTTTTGAACATCTAATTAAAAAATACTTTTGATTTTCATTCGAAACCCGGAACCCTTCAATATTATGATCTTTATTTTTCAATATAATAAGTACTAACAAAATGAATAATAACCCAATTAGTAACAAATAAGACATACTTAATTTGTGCGAACAATATAATATTTTATAATGTTCTATTAAATTAATTTAAATATGGTTGAAAAACGTGTTCTTTTTTCATGTATATGTCTTATTTTCTTTATGTTATTTATTTCAACACAAGATTTATCTTATCTTTATGATGATGATAAATGCTTGAAACCTTTTGGATTAGGTCACGACAAAACGATATATTCATTTGGATTGATAGTAGCAATTTTTTCAACTATATGCTTTTTTACATTTTCATTTATAGATATTATCTACACGTAATTAAATGAGTAGTTATATTGAATCCTTAGAAGACTTTTTCAAATATAAAAATCAATTGATCATGAATAAAAAACACGAATCAAAAAACTTTTACACCGAAACAGATAAAGAATTCAAATTGAACCTTAATAACACCAATATCCGTATTCAAAAACGAAAGTATCTGGTTTTAATAGATGAAATAAACCGTCTTAAATTAGAGGCAAATGCATTAAAACAAGATATATTATCAAAACAAAAAATGTTTTTATCTATATTCAATTCAAAGTCAATATCTAACAGCATACAAAGTGATATTGAAGAAATTGCAAAACTAACAAAACATATAGAAGATTTATCAAACATAAAAACATCCGATTTCATAGAAATTACTTCTACAGGTGAATACCTCATCAAAAGTAATGATTTGGACACAGACCATGTAAATAGTGATGATGATCAAACCGATGATGAACTTCAATCATTAAATTCAAGTGTTACTACCTCCGATATTGAAGACTCAGATATTGAAGACACTTCATTTACTTCTATGAATGAAAAAGAAATCAATGCTAATTACAATAAACAATCTGATGACAATGAAAACATAAAGACCATTTCAATAAATACAATAAATAGTGAAAACAACGAAAGCGATTATGAAGATGACAAGGAAGATGACCAGGAAGATGACAAGGAAGCTGACAAGGAAG
>CERI01090327.1_pt1 | contig 12329 bp, 9 predicted proteins | sample 350261 | NCBI WGS metagenome assembly CERI01 (sample SAMEA2620979, study PRJEB7988) | marine metagenome | isolation source: saline water (ENVO:00002010), including
ATAATAATATTATATATATTGTATATAATAAATATGGATAAATATTCAAGAAATAATTTTGAAGAAAATTATCAAGAAAAGGAAACATTTCAAGACCATGTTGTAGGACGTATAGATATTAATGAACCAAACGAAAATGGAACACCATTTTTTATCCAAGATAAAATTCAAAAAAATGAAAAAACAAATTATTCAAATGCAATGCAAGGTTTAATGGAAAACTCTTTACTTTCAATCACATTTTTTTCATATTCTAATATTGAAAATTTGCAAAATATGTTGCGCTCACAAGTTTATAAAGTTACTAATAATCAATATAAAATTGATAAACAAGACAACGATCAATTAAAAATTGTTATGCGATCTGTATTCTTACAATTTTCTTTAAATCATTCTGACAATATTGAAGAACAAATAAATACATTAAATAAAAAAGTATTAGAGTATGCAGTTCCGCAAGTTCATAATGAACTTGTAAGTTATATTAAGTATAAGAAGGATATTTCCAGTCCACCAGAATTAATGAAGTTACCTGAGTCGCTCGCAATTGACAAAACAATTGAGCTAAACAACTTCTTCTAATTCACTCAATTCATCCAGATATATTTCTGTTATAGTTTTTTCTTGAAGTTCTTTCAATCTATTACTAATAAGATCATACTCGTTTTTGAGTTTTTCTACATTTTCTTCATTGAGAGAATCCATCGGCATTTTTGTCAAATAATTATAACTATTTTCATGTTTATCATATTCTTTTTCGGTAAGCAAAGACGCAATTGCGTCTGACTTTTTCTTACGTAGATCAATAGTATCTTCTAGAATTTCACAAATAAATTTATATTTGTTAGAACAAATTTTTAATTCTTGGACCATTTTATTGATTTGATATTCTTTGCGAATATTGTAATATTTGATTCGGGTTTCTACAAAATCTTCAATAATTTCATAAACACTAACATAGTGCTTGAGTTTCTCATTTTCATCAAACAAATACATATTAGTCAATGAAATGTTTGTTGATAGTTTAAATTTATGACAAATATTATGTAGACTTTGTTTATTATCTAAATTTACATCTTGATTAAATTTTAGTGTAATATTAATATCTTTGTCAGTCGAAAGATCTTTATAGTCCCTCAAACCATATTTTTTTTCTTCTAAACATTTTTCCAAAAATACAATATATGGTTCATTCCAAGTACCAATAGGCAATTCTGTAATTATTAGAGTATCATTTTTTACAATAATATTACCATTTGTTGCATATTTCATATCATCTATCTGTTCTATCGATCCTTTGAAATTTCTGTAATACACATTAAGTGTTATATTATTTTCTACATTTTCAAGCAAATTCTTAATATATTGGATAATTTCAATTGGATTGAAACACGGAATGCTTGTAGAAAATCCTGTTCCAATTCCAACACTTCCGTTTACCAATACCATTGGAATAATCGGTACATAAAAGATTGGTTCAACAGATAGACCATCATCGTCCAAATAATTCAAAATCGGATCATCTTCTGCGCGGAAAATGCTTCGTGAAATATTATTTAGTTTTGTGAAAATATACCTTTCCGACGCATGATCTTTTCCACCTTGAAGGCGTGTACCAAATTGTCCGTTCGGTTGAAATAGATTGATGTTATTTGAACCAACATAATCTTGTGCCAAATTGATAATTGCACCATTTAGACTGGCTTCGCCGTGATGGTATCCAGAATGTTCTGAAATATAACCACTAAACTGTGCTACTTTTATTTCAGAATACAACTTCTTTTTGAATGCACTAAACAAAATTTTACGTTGCGAAATCTTTAATCCGTCCATCAAGTTTGGAATAGACCGATCGCAGTCATATTTTGAAAAGTGGATCAACTCCTTATCAATAAAATCATTATAACTAATCTGCGTACTTTCTATATTCAAATAACTATCGCGATCATAAGTTCCTAACCATTCCTTTCGTTCGTCTGCTTTACCCTTGTTGAAAATCTTATCAATCATATTTGTGTCATTTTCTTGCAACTGAAAGTGAACGATACGCTTATCTTTAAAATATTCTTTGAATTCTTTTGAAGTACTAGTACCGAGACCCTTATAATATTTAATTTTATAACCTTTACCCTTTTCATTTTCCTCTTTCCATTTTTCATATTCGCCATTATTGTAAAAGTTTATTGATTTGCTTGATTTTGTAGCTTTCAAAATTGGAGTATTCATAAATCCAATAAAATCTGGTATCTCCAATAGAGACGGCCACAAATATGAAATGAAATTTACACACAGACCTTTGATATGACTTCCATCCAAATCCTGATCTGTCATAAATATTAGCTTAGAATATCTCAATTTACGTTTATTATTATAAATCTTACCAGTTTCCAAGCCGAGAATTTTTTTAATTTCTCCAATTTCTTTACAATCGTTGATTCGTTTCTGTGTTTCTCCGCGAACATTGAAAATCTTACCTTTCATCGGATACACTCCAATATAATTACGATCATTGTTTGTTAAACCTGAAATAATACCAGCTTTAGCCGAATCTCCCTCGCACAAAATTAAAATAGTATCTTTCGATTTGACAGTTCCTGCATAATTTGCATCAACCAACTTAGGAATGCCTCTGATATTTTTATTTTTTGAACCATCGCTTTTTTTGGCATTTTGTTTATCTTTAATATCTGATAGAGCACATGATGCATTCATAACTCCCATCTTTGCCAATTTATCAATTATATTATTCCCTACTTCACAAGTAGAACCAAACTTAGAAGGGCTTGTATTCAAATAATCTTTCGTTTGACTATCAAAACTAGGATTCTCAATACAGCAATTTACAAAAATAAATAATTGTTCTTTAATAATTGAAGGTTTTACATCAACCTTTTTCTTTTGTTTGATGTAGAGTACCATTTTTTTTGTGATTTGATTTATAATATATTCAACATGCTTTCCTCCCTTACTTGTGAAAATACCATTTACAAATGATATTTGTTTATGTTCGTGATGAAGGCATACTCCATAGCTCCATCTCTCATTACATTTTTCGTAAACGAATTTTTTCTTTGATTCTTCATCTAAGTACATTTTAATATAAGACTGAAAATCATTGACCTTTAATACTTCATTATTGAATTTTACTTTTAGGTCTTTTGGCGTAATACCTGCAATATCATAAACTCGCCTTTGAAACAACTTTACCATTTCGACCGATAAATTTGGTAGTTGAAGGCGTTCATAATCAGGAAGAAACATTACTTCTGTGTATGGTTGAGCGTTTGATTTTTTTATTTTAGGAGTTTTAATAACATTCAAATTATCTTCAAATTCCTGATAATATTCAAGACCACGTTTATGATCTACTGTTTTGATATAGCCTCTTTTAGACCAAATGAGAACAAGTTTAAATCCAAAACCATTCTTTCCGCCTGTAATTTTTTTTTGTTTTTTATCATAATTTGTTGATGTGCGAAGATGAGCGAAAATCATTTCCGGGATCCAAACATTGTATTCAGGGTGTTTTTCAACATCAATGCCATCGCCATTGTTAAACATTATAATTTCTCCATTATTTATGGTAACATTGATTTGAGTAACTTGTTTGTATGTAGGATCATCTTCTTTAGTTTTCATACGAATGTAATGATCTCTACAATTTACAATACCTTCATCAAACAATTTGAATAGACCTGGATTATAATTCATATTAATTTCTTCAAAACAGCTATTATTTTTATAAATAAACATTTTCTGTTCTACATTTTCAATTGATCCAATGTATGTGTCTGGATTATCTAAAATATGTTCCTTATCAGTTTTTTTTTGATATTGTTGACTAATGTTTTGCGCCATTTTGAAGAGTTTTATAGATGTTAATAACCTATGTTATATTATTCAATTTTTTTTAAATGTATATATTAATTTGTCTATTAAAACATGACACAAAATATGTCTTCAAAAATGATGCAATCGTATATGATCCAAAATAGAGTAAGTATAAATTATAATACTTCTGCTAGCAATACAATTATTAATAAAATTATAAGTGCCGATGAATTTAGAAATAAAAATTTATTATTATCTTTAGGTTACAGTGTTTACACTAGATATTATGAAAGAGTTCTGAATTCATCTAATATCTCGAATGAAGGTAAATATAATATACAATATATGTTTGAGTCTATATTATCAGATTTAACATCTACTGAGGAAAAACAATTGGGTATATATAAAAAAACTGATCTGGATATTTCAAATGAATTATATGAATATGAAACATCTTTGAAAAGTAATCCTGATTTTATATTTTATTGTTGTACTTATCACACAAATTTAGGAAAAATACTTGTTATAAAAAATTTTAAAAATTATTACAAACTTACTCCTGGAAAAAAATATTTATTTGACATTTCCGATGAAAGTAATAGTGGAACTACCCTATCATTTTCCAAAGTAATTAATTCAAATGAAGATTTAAATGGACTTTATCATGTAGGTACTTCTGGTACAAGTGGAGCATGTGTAATACTTATACCAGAAAATACAACATATTTCTATTCTATTTGTACTTTTGATAAAGAAAATACCGCAAATTCATCCTATAGAATTTATGGAATGATATATACAAAAATTTTTATAGAAGATTCAAATAATTTGCCATATCCAAATAATGCTTTATTTTATGAGCCAGAAGGTACTTACTGTTTAGAATCAGGATTAGATGGAAACACCATTTTAAATAAAATTGAGTATAATGGTCCTAGATATTTAGTTTTTAGTGATATATGTTATAATGAATTGGTAACTGACCCTTCATATGTAAGTTATTTATGGTATGATTTTTATTCAAGTAATAAAATAAAATATGGCATGTATTATGGATATTATGTTATAAACTATACATATTCTATTAATAGAGTAACACTTTTAAACAAGGGAGTAAACTCTTATGGTGTTTCTATGGAAAATCTAATTCAAATTATTGATGGAAGTAATAGAGCCAAAGAAACGCATTATCTATCTGGTCTTGATGAAAGCGGTGAATTAGATGGATATTATGATTTTTATCACACGCCATTTATTATAAAAGTAATTGGAGATTTTGAAAAATGTTCTTTATATAGTGATTTTTTTGGATATAATGACTTTGAAGATATTTTATATTTTGATAGCGAATATGCAAATAATTCATTAATAAATCCAGATGGATATGATGATATTTCAATAAATAAAATTGTTAGATTAAATCCTGAAGGAGAAATATATTTTCATGATATATCTTCGGATGTCTTAAATATAGAAAATATTTATACCAATAATTCATTTTATGATGCTGATTCAATAAATGTAAACTCTCAGTCAAGATTTTCTTTAAATTATAAAAGTGGCAATTCTTATGATTCAGAAATATTTTATGGACTTTATAAGGGGCAATATTTAATAAAAAACATTCCTGAAGATAGGCCAATAGCAATTATAAATCAAGAAAAGACAGATTGTATAAAATATTTTGGACCGGAAGAATATAAAAAGACAAGATTAGGCCCTGATGGTAAAACTCTATATGATTTTTACTACAATACCTTAATAATAGAAGTTTATGGAAATTTTGGAAAAGTATCAATATATGAATATAATGATGGATTTTGTGGTGGAGAAAATATATTATTATATAGCGAAGAAGATTTAATTTTAGATATTTCAAGTGAATTTCAAAAATGGTATGAAATTAATGATGAAAATATAAATAAAACCAATAATGATTGTAGTAACATAGATATATCATTTATTGATTTGTCTTTTTCTGAGATATATCAAGTTGAATCTTATATTAATTGTACTGTTGATATTAATAGTCAAGATATATCAGCAATATTATTTGATGATATAAGTAATAGTACAATAAAGTATTGTTTTGATATTGGAAATTATGTTATTATGAATATTCCTGAAAGTAATCCAATTGCATTTTTAAATAAAGGCAATGAAGATAAATTTTATTATGACGGTTATTACAAGTATAAAACTGTTTCATTTGCAACGGATCTAAATGAATACAATTATTACTGGGGAAATATAAATATTACAATTAGTGAAGATTTTGGTAAGATGAGTTTTGAAACTTTAAAAAATGGTTACATGGGAGGATTTAAAAAGTTAATGTTTAATAGTGGTGATGCAAGTAGCAATGGAGAAGCAATACACCATTGGGGTATAAACACTTATTATGATTTAAAAACTAGCGACGTTTCAGATACTCCACAAAACTATTATATAAATGTTTTTCCAAATATTCGTCCTGTTGCTTATAGCGAAGATTATATCACCTATAGATTTTCTGGGTATGATCGAAACGGTTTAATAGACGGCGAAGAAGACAACCCCGAACTTACTTTTGCAATTGGTGATATTATATATTTTACTTTTGATAGTGATAATGAATATCCTTTTGGCATTTATACTTATCACACGATTTTAAATGACGATCAGTTAATTGAAAACAATAATAATTCGAATAATAGTGAAATATCGTGGATTCCAAATTTAGTAGTAAATAATTATTATTATTATAGATCTCAAACCTATGTAAATACATTTATGGGAAATGTAATTAATATTGTAAGTAATCCAAATGCAGAAATTACGTTAGATGTTAGTTTAATAAGTATAATACCGTCTCGTGATATTAGCCTAAATAATGGATATAACCCATTCTTCTATGGGACTGAAAATATTTCAATAATTCCAGAAAGTTTTACAATTGAATTTCATGAGACCGTTAATATAAAATCAAATAGTTATATTTATATATTTAATAAAAATAACAATACAATTGATTATAAGATAAGCGCGCAAAGTTTGAATCAAGCGAATAATAATAATAATGTCGTATATACAACAAATTTTAGTCATTATAATTTGAATAGTTTTGAATTTGATACAAGTTATGCATTTTTAATAGATGAAGATGTATTTCAAAATATATACTATAATACGATAAGTGGAGATACTGAATCATTTACAGATACATCTACTAATGAGGTTATAAATGTTTTTAATTTATTAGAATTTGGAACAGAGGCAATACATCACCCTAATCTTAAATCTATAGTCCCAAGTACGACAGAAACTTTAATAGATGTTTCAGGTTTTATTCTTTTAGAATTTAATGAAGAAGTTACAATACCAGATGATGATGAAGTCAATGGTAACAATAATATTACATTTATTGATTCAGATTCTAATACTTTTGATTATGATGACTGTGAAATTTCTGGCAATTATATAAAAATATATTATAATGGACTAAGTTATGACACTACTTACTCGGTATCTTTTGACGAACACAGTATTGTAGATTTAAGTTTTATAGAAGTTAATATTTCAGATTCATCATTAAGTGATTATTCTATAAAAACTATAGACGATCCTAGACCACAATTACAATATTATTTACCAAATAGCGATGTATCTAATGTTTATTTGAATCAACCAGTAAGTTTAGTTTTTAGCGAAAAAGTCCTTTTAGATACTTCTGGAAATGGACGAATTACTATTTTAGATATTTCAAATAACGACAGTACGTTTGATTATTTTGATATGTCAAATAACGACCATGTTTCGGGACATATTTTTGGCAATGGAACAAATACAATTCGTATATATCCATTTGACGCAAATACATCCTTTAGATCTAATAATGGTTATTCCTTGTCAATTGACAGTGATGCATTAAAGGATATTTGTAATAATTATTATGTAGGTGTTTCAGATACAAATACAATTACATTTACTACTGGAGATTCAGATGGAACTGTGCTAAATAGTTTATCAACTAATACTCAAGCCAACTTTATTAGCGATAATTCTGGTAATGATTATATATTATTTAATAATGATAATGAGTATAATTCTAAACAATATACACTGAGTGTAGGAACATATATTATAGATGTTTCTCAATCTTATCCACTTGCAATATTAAATAAAGACATAAGTGATGATGTAATAATCAGTATAAGCAATGAACCAATAAGAATAGAAGTATCAGAAGGAACTACATCAGCATATGGTTCTGGTTCAACTAATGATTATCACTTTTTCTCAATTAGTGGAGAAAGAATGTCTATTGCAAATGGGGAACTTAAATTTATGAGAGGACAAACATATGAACTAGATGGATCATCAATGACTAATAACTATGAATTAATTATATATTATGGTGATGCAAGCTGTTCTCTAACTAATACATCAAATCAAATAAAAACTTTTGCAATACCAGAAGATATGAGTACAGAAGAAAATTCTCTTTACTATTGTTCTAAATTTAATGATAGTAATTATTCTAGCAACGACAGTAGTAACGATGTATCAATGACACTATTATATAGTGAAGTGTCCGAAAATAATGAAAATGGTAATAGTTCATATGACTTTTATTATGGTAATGTTATTTTAGATGTATGTGGTAATAATTTTGGTTCGTTTAGTTTTTACATATATGATAATGGATATATGGGAGGTAAATACACATTTACGTTTAAAGACATATATTAAAAGTAAAAGTTTTTTCTTTGCATTATATATAAAAATATGCCAAGAAAACAAGTATTCAAAAAAGTTGTCGGTTCTCGCGCGGAAGTTTTTCATGGAACTGCCAAGAAAACAAGTGGTGGTTTAATGAAAAAAGATTTAGTAAAAAATAAGCATGGCGAAATTGTTTCAAAGAAGAAGCACCTGACGGCTAAAAAGGAGAAACGTTTAGAAAGGCATGGTTACTTTGCCAAAAAAGGTAAGTTTGGTTACGTTAAAAAGGACGTTAAGTCTAAATCTAAAAAGAATAGAACTGTTAAAAAGAAGGCCGCGAAAAAAACAAGAGGTAAACGTTAAATAATTAAATACAAGAATAATATAATATGTTAAAAATAATCATATTATATTGTCTTTTAATGATAAGCTGTGGTTATAAAATTATATCAATAAAACCAGGAGGTTTAAAAGGATTTTATGTATTAGGAATGTGTAAATTTATAAAGGAGACGTATCCATTAGATAATTGTCATTTTTATGGTTCAAGTGCCGGTTCATGGAATGCTATGTATTTATCATTGCCATTTGATAATTCATATTATTTTGATGAAATTATTAAAATAAACCCAGATAAAACAAAAAATCTGTATGAAATTGAACTTAGATTGAAGGATATAATATTGAATCAGGCAGAAATAAATAAAATTGATAATAATATTAGTTCTTTAAATAAGAAATGTAATATATGTTTATCTGAATTTAAAGGATATAAATTTAAAAAAGTAATTGTAAACGAATTTAAAAATTGTGAGGATTTAATTGACAATTGCATTGCAAGTTCTCATTTGCCACTGGTTTCAAATGGGAACATTTTTTATAAATGCGGAAATAAAAAAATTATTGATGGTGGTCTATTTCGTAAAAACTATCCTAAGCATATTGAACCACACTTGACAATCTCCCATAAAATGTTTAAAAATAAAGAAATCTATAAATTTTCATCTTTTAATAATTTAGATATTGAAAAATTAATTTATCATGGATATAAAGATGCTATGAAACATTCTGATTATTTTGAAAGAATATTAGATTATTAAATTATTAAATTTTTAATAAAGTAATATAATAAATTATGTGTTTTGATTCAAATTCTTCAATAACATCTTATTTAATCGGTACCGTATTTTCTACATTGTCATTTTTCATAACAAAAGATAAATATATAAAGCAATTATGTATTTTTATTTTTACTTTTACACATATTCAATTATTAGAATATATGATATGGAAAGATCAAAAATGTAGTGGTATGAATCAAATGGCAAGTAGTTTATTATTGCCATTCTTGTATTTTCAACCAATCGCGTTGTTTACAAGTGGATATTTTTTCAATAATTTCATTTTCCCAAATTATATTTGTATATTTTTTTCTATATTTTTTTCATACCTTGCCATAGAATCATATATTAATTCTGATAAATCATTTTGCAGCAAACCATCTAATAAAAGCGGTCATTTAATTTGGCCGACTTTAAATTACGAATTATCAAAATTTAAAGAGGTAAAACTTAAATTATATATATCTAGCATATTGTTACCATTTTTATTTTTAAAAAACGTGTTTTTGGGAATAAATTCTTTTTTATTTGGATTTTTTGGACTTTTATATACACGACATTATATTTCATATAAAAAAAATAATAATATATCATTTATTGAATTATTCCAAGGATGGGAATCTAAATGGTGTTATATCAGCGTATATTTTTCTATTATTGTATTTGGACTTACATTTATATATTAATGTTGTTTGTTTATACCATATGTTTGGAAAACATCCAATGCCAATGAATAAAGTTCTGTTTCACAATCGTGAATTACATTTCCAAATAATGTTGTTATTCTTGAATTGTGAAATTTTATTTCATAATTGCGAATATTAATAAATTCTCGTCCCAGATCATATAAATCTCTTTTACCACGATATGTAAGAGTGTCCTTTTCTTCTAGCATTTTTATACCAGATTTTATTTTTTCCAGATTTCCATCAAAAAAATTATGTCGTCCAATAAGTTTTGGATATAAATTTTTTAAATCTATACGGCGTTGTAAAGATTCTTTTAAATAGTTAATATCCATAAATTATTAACCTATAAACTACTTTGTTTATGTATTTAAATATTTTAGAAAATATATATTATCATAATCTATGATGATGCAAAAATGTAATTTAACATTGAAAAAAAATATTAGTTCTCAAAATTTGTCAGATTACGAAATGTCTAAAATGGAAAATATTGAAATTAATACAAATACAAATGAAATAGTTGAAATAGATAAAGATGAAAAAAAGGCAACAGATTATAAAAAAATATTAGATAATCTGATATATTTTTATCAAGTGTTTATACATATTTTTATTTTTTCACTATTTGAATCCTTCTTTTTTTGGTTTTATATTACAAAAGAAGAAGACAAAGCTATTTTAAATCAAATTGACGATGTTGCATTAATTGGTAATTTATTTTGTAGTAATATAAATGATGATATTGATTTTTCATCTATTTACGATTATCAAAAAGAAAACAGAGACGACTACAATGAAAAAGTACCATTAAATAATACAATTATGCTAAATAGTTATTTATTTTCTGTTATTGTTTTATTTAATTTTATATTTAAAGTTTGTAAAAAAGATATAATAAAAGTTAATTATAAAATTATCAAGCATCAAAGTCTTACATTCATATTATTATTTTTATATGAATATTTATTTTTTAGAAATATTATCTACAACTATGTTCCAAATTCTTCAAATAAAATTATTAAAAAAATATTTGAAAAGTGTATCTAAAATTATTTACATGGTAATTTCAAATATTTTTTTATGATTGGTATATTTTCTCCAAAAATTTCTTTACTAATAACATAAGCATTATCTAAATCGGCTTCTTTTGCTTTTGCACCACAATCTTCATGTATGGTTAATATTATTTTTTGCGGATTATGTAATTTTTTAGCAACCTCTAAATGTTCCTTCAATTGTTGAAAATTTCCAGCACCACCTTTTACCGAAACTAAATCATATTCTCCATAAGTTAAATCATTTTCTTTAATTACTTCTTGTATTGCGAATTGAAAACGATAATCCATACAACATATTACAATTGCTTTTATTTGCATTTATTTATATATTTTCTTTAATATGAAAATATTATTTAATTCATATTATATATGATGCCTTATTATAAAGATAAAAATATAATATTTATATTAAAAAAATTGAATTATAATCTATTTTTTAATATAAATAAAAATAATATGGACTCTCCAGCAAATATGAAATATATAAAAACTATCTCTAACCATTGTTGGCACTGTGGTAAAAGTTCTTCTAATTTTAAAAAATTTAAAAAATGTGGCGGATGTCTTAAAGTAAGATATTGTAGTGAAGATTGTCAGAATTCAGATTGGTGCGCTCATAAAAAAGTTTGTGGTGAAATATCAAAAGGTTTAGAATGCGCTATTTGCAGTCGTAAGACGAATAAAATTATTATTAACATAATAGATGATATTCAACAATTTATTTGTAATAGTTGTGCTATTGATAATAACCTAAATGAAAATTTACATTGTTCTCAATAATAAAATATTATTCATTTGAAGAAGAAGAATTAGAAGTTTTACTTGTTTTATTTTTACCTGTTTTTTTTTTATCCTTTTTAACTTTTCTTGTAGTTTTTTTATTTGATTTTTTTTTCAATTTATCAAGTTCTCCTTCAATGGATTCTATT
>CERI01057790.1_pt1 | contig 12327 bp, 11 predicted proteins | sample 350261 | NCBI WGS metagenome assembly CERI01 (sample SAMEA2620979, study PRJEB7988) | marine metagenome | isolation source: saline water (ENVO:00002010), including
TAGATCCCCGCGCTGCTCGAATCCGAAGATGGGACCGAGGGGCCCTTCGACGTCGAGGTCGTCAAAGAGCAGAGCACCCCTTGAGCACGCGCGCTTATTCGCGGACGCCCCCTCGTCGTCGGTGGGGGAGTCCACATTGTTGGACGGCCGCTTGCGCGCGCCAGGGGCGCTCGTCGTCTCTGCGCTCGAGATGAAGGACGTTTCCAGCCGCCGCCTGAGGGTCAGCTGCCGCTTGAGGGTCGAGTTGAAGCGGTTTTTGACGTCGTTGTCCGTGCGCCCCGGCAGAAAGAGCGCGATCGCGGCCCACGCACTCCCAAGCTGGGAGTACTTGTCCATGATCAGGGTGCTCTCCTCCACCGTCCACGCGCACTTGGAGATGTCAGGGTCGAGGTGGTTGCGCCAGCGCTCCCGGCACTGCTTGCCTGTGCGGCCGGGCACGCGCGAGGCGATGCTGTTCCAGAGCTTGGGACCGTACTCCTGTGTGGCGTCGATGAGCAGCAGATCTTCTGCGCTGCTCCACGCGCCCTTGACCTGATTTTCTACGAGGACTTCGCCGTCCACACCGAGCGCCTTCAGCAAACCACCCGAGAAGTCGCTCTTCGCCTTCTTGGTGGCCGGGAAGATGGACGTCAGCTTTACCCACTTCTCGTCGTCATCTTCGGCGCGGAAAGTTTCGTCGCATCTATCCCGGTGTGGGTGCGCCTCGCCCAGGCAGTCCATATTAGCGCGCCTCGAACTTTTTGCGTTGGACAGGCCGCTGCCGGGAGTGCTTTCGACCGATCCGCGCCGACCTTTTCCCAACCGGTCGGCGCGGTGCTGCCCGCGCCGAAGGCTCTAGAATTATACAGAAGCAAGAGGCGGGTAGATAGCGCCGGATTTGAGGCCGGTCGCGCCGAGTGCCTGGGTGCGGGTCGGCGCGGTCGCCCAGACAGCCACACCCACCCCTTCACACCCGTCTGTGCGGAGCAGGCGGAAGCACCACTCTCCCACTGGGAGTCTGGCTAGGCCGGCGGTGGCATCTACCACCGCGTACCTTAGAAGCTAGGACGGGCTTCGGTCGGGGGGCTAAACAGACACTGTGCAGAGTTGTGCCACGGCCAGTCCAAGGAAATCGCTATCAACGGGGAGTCGGATTGGGATCCATAATACTGGTGTGCCGCCCCTTCTTTGTGCGATTGGGCCTGACACCTCATGCAACGATGCAATATCATCTCCGACCGGCCGGGTCGCTGGTTGGCTATTCTACTTGTAACTCCCCTGCTGTTGGTGGGAGCAACGCTGACTCTCGACTGCCAGCCATGGGTGGCAACCGGACTGTACGTGTTCGCTGGAATTCTGTGTGTGTATGAACTGTTCTGGATCTATGTTAGGAGAAAGTTTGAGGTCGCTTACATTCCCTACGGATCGGTCATGTCCCCGCATCGCTGTCGATACCACGTCCCCAGCCTGCTGTCCGTGAGCATGTGCATGATGGAAGAGTCGCCGGCGCTTGCACATGACGGACAGAACTAGAGACCCAGACTAGAATGTGCTAGGACAGTTTTCGACCACAGTGTCTGTTTCGACCCCCACGTGGGAAGTTTCAAAACAACTTGAGACCCACCCATCTTGTGTGAGCCACGCGCGTCTAGCTTCGACGTTCAGTAGACTCGCACCAGAGCGACACTATGAGTTTCCGTGCCGCCAACCGTCGCCCTCCCAAACTACCCTTCCCCTCCCCCTCCCCCTCCCTCCCCGCCGACGCCGCCGCGCTTAGGGCTTCTTGGCCATGAACATCTGCGAGTGTGCAGCCACCTCCAGCGAGACCATCGAGTCGCGGGCCGTCTTCAGGGAGACCGCCTCGCCCCGACGCCACCGAGCGTCTCCGGGAATCGCGTCTGCGGTGCAAACAAGCAGGCTTGCGAGAGGCAACCGAGCAAGCAACCGAGCAAGCAACCGAGCAAGCAATCGGGCAAGGCATTGGCGGCATCACCTGGCCCGAAGTGGCCCTGCCCGGGTACAAGCTGGTGGTAGTTGTTGGAGAAGGGGTTGTACTTGCGGTGCGGGCCCACGAAGCAGAGGCCGTTGTTCATGGAGCCTGCGGCGCGGCGACGAGTGGTCAGAGACGCAGATGACACACTGTGTGCTGTGCTTGTGAGAATGCTGTGACAACGCGGGCGTGTGCATGGCGCACCCTGCGAAATGAACTCCATGTTCTCGGAGGCGCGCACGTCCTCGCCGTAGTGGACAGTGTTTAGGGCGAACGCAGCACGAGCCGCGTCGAAGTTCTTCTTCTCCCCGGGGAAGTAATCCTTCGAGCCGCCGGCCTTGGTCACCTCCCACGGGAGAAGGCGGTCGGTGATGCTGATCACCTGGTCCCGCTTCGCACCGTCGCCGTAGGGCGCGCAGAAGGCGAGCATAGACTCGTACTCACCCGAAGCGTCGTCCTGGAAGGCGAGGCGGTTCTCGATGGCGTCCCTGACATCTTTGGGCGTGTAGACGCCGGTGCCCTCGTTGGCCTGGCTCTCGCCGAAGAAGGCCGTGTTCCCGCCGGCGACGTAGCCGGAGCACATGATGTCGCGCATCACGCACACGTTCTGTGGCTTCGTGATCACCGACTTGGTGTGGCAAGTGTCTGTTGGCAAGACGCAAAAAGGGAAAGCAGTGGTCAGCAAACAGCCTGATGCAACGGAGGCGGGCAGTGCTGGCATGGCAAAGGGCGTGGTACTCACAGTGGCCCTCTATCGTCTTCACCGAGGTGTTCGCGGAGATCTGCCTGTGATTCCAAGGCGCAACTCGTCAGTGGGTGATCTGGGGGGGAGGGCCGCGGGTGTGGTTCGGAGGGAACTTGTGTGCACGCACATGTCTGCTGGGCCGAAGAGCGTCGCGCCCGTGTCGCGGCCGGCCACCGTCACGACGGCGGAGAGCATGAGGTGCTCGATGAAGGGGCGGCAGACGACGAGCTCGATCGGGCACCAGATGCCGTTTGCGATGCAGTCCTTCACCCACTTCACCGCCACCCCCGCCGCCGCCAGGCATTGCCCCGCGTCGAACCCATCAAGCGGCATCGCGTCCGGGTTGGTGATCTTGGACTTGTAGTCGGAAAGGACATCGGAAAGTTTGAGAATGTCTGTGGCGTTGTCACTTTTCTTGGGCTTTGTCACAGCCTTTGCACAACTGGCTGCGTACTTCACGCCCGCCGAGCTGGTGTCAGTGAACTTCCTGATGTTGAACAGGTCGCTGTCCGCGCCGCTCGGCAGCTGGTTCGGGCCGCCGTCCACGCCGTAGCAGGACGCGGCGAGGGCGGACAGCGCGGTGATGTGCACGTGGCGGTCCGACTCCTCGTCGTAGATCATGAGGTCTGCGATGCAGGGACAAGGACGGCAGTCAGAATAGATCAAGGCAACGCAATTGGCCGAGCGCGAAGACTGTGCATGCAGTGTATGGCATGTGCTGAGAGTGAAGTGGCGCACCCATGTAGCTCTGAGGAAGGACCTTCTTCTCGTCGAACACCTCCGGCGGCGACATGCGGTAGAACTCGCCGACCTGGCTGGAGCGCTGCAGCATCTGCACGCTGTCCTGGTCTGCGCGCGGCGGAAGCTGCATGTCAGATTACAAACACGGGATGGATTGAACCAAGTAAGAAAAGGGGGGAGGGGATAGAGAGAGTCCACAGAGCCGCTGTTGCCATCATTGCACTGCAAGTCGAACAGTCCATCCCAAAAAGGGTCCGCGTTGCAATGTGGCAGGCGGCGCACCGTCCGAGACTTCGTACTGCGCGCGGAACGCGTGGCGGTTAGCTGGGGGCGGGCGCATGCAACCAGCACGGGCAACAAGCACGGGGCACGCGCGCGCCGCTCACCGGCGTCGACATGAAGACGCCCAGCCCGCGGAAGGTGCGCGCCTCGAAGCCCTGCACACCCGACTCGAACGCCGCCTGCGCCGCCGGCCCGCCCAGCGGGTACGTCAGCTTCTGCTCCGGCGCCAGCGACATGTAGAGGCCGAGCTGCGGGGGCACGATCCTGCGCGAGGCACGCGCGTTCTCAGGGCCAGCACGAAATTGCACACCCCCGGGCAACGGCGAGGGCCGCGGCGTACAGCATGTTCGGCGTGACCGAGTAGCGGCCTGCGCGAAGAACACGATTGTGAGAGTTGTGGCAGTGGTGCTGGTGGTGTCGAGTGAAGGGGAATGGCAAAGGGCGACTTACTCATGCGGTACTTCGTCTCCTCGATGGCTTTGTCCAAGCCCATCTGGTCCTTCTGCACGATGCCGAACATGTTGCTGCGCGCAGAAACACGCGTTCAGACCCGGCGGGGGGCGAGGGCGCGGGCGGGCGAGTTCAAGGCGGATGCGCACATCTCGTGGGCCATCGCCGTGCGGACCGAGCGGCGGGGGCGCAGCCTGGGCAGTGCACAAAAGCGTCAGAGTGTGGGTGCTGGTGTGTGCACTGGCGTACTCGGTAGAGGCACCAAGAGCGCGTCCTCACCCCTTCTGGATGTCGTCTGCACACACAAGCAGATCGCATCAGTAGGGTGCACGGTTTCATGCAGAGACACAGAATCGAGCACGGGCCGGGCGGGTGCGCGTACAGCGGAAGTCGTAATTACCGCACGTCAAGTACTGTTTTGCACAAGAACGCCAAGGTCAGAGCACGCAACGCGGGGTTGGGCATGGCGTAGGGGTTGGGCGGGGCGAGCGGCCGAGGCTTGCCGCGAAGATGGCGTCGAAGTTGCAGGTCTCCTGGACACAGTACCTGTAAACGAAAGTAGTGCAGTGAACACAAAGTCGGCGTGCGTTGGTAGTCTCCTACTTCAACATCAGCGCGGCTCGCCGGATCGAGGTGAGCTGGTCCTGCGCACGCACGCGGGCACGCGGTTGAACGCCGCTTCTTGTACACACAGGGAGGGAAGGGATGCGCGTGAAGGGGGAGGCTTGCGCACCGCGAAGTGAGCGCGACCAGCCTCGGTGGCGTAGAAATCGCTTTCAATCGTCAGGCCAATGCCGCGCCTGCAAGAGAGCACAGCGCACAAGATCAGGCAGTGCTCAACTTCACGCTGTGCATCGGAAGCGGCGACCGGGGAAAGCGCACCGGACAACGCGGTCGCGGTGGCGCCGACGAAGCGAGGTGCTCATGCGGGAAATGCCTGCCATCGCAACGACGAGTCTGAAGCCACGTGTCGCTTGCCATGCACATGAAGCGTGGTGCTGTGCAGAATGTCCGCGTCGCCATGGCTCAGACTGCCATCACTGCCACATGGGCTCAGGCTCTTGTCATCATTGCCAAGACGTAGGCCACAATCACATCCGAAGCTCTGTCGACCACCCGTCGTACTTGTCGGGGAGGTGCTCCATGAGAATTGAGGCGGGCCATTTTGACGGTGGTACTTTCTGCGCCATGGCCTTTGTAGGAAGCTTGGACTGCTTCGAGCAGTTCTCCTTCAACGTGAGCGGCTGGAAGTTGGAGTAGTGGAAGCAGTTTCGAAAGTTGTCCGAATCGGAGAGATCAAATGCGCTGCACGGGAAGATGTGGTCGAGTGTGTGGTCGTCCATGCTTTCTCCACCCCGGAGCTGAGACTCTAGGTGAGCACGAAAGTGGTCCCGGCTGCACCCAAGCATGTCGATGGTCTTCCCGGGCTTCTTCGTGTTCTTCTTCATCGCAAGCCTATAGATGCGGTCGCGCGTGCGCTGTACGAGCCGGTCAAGCTTGTAGGTCTTGGCGGCCCTGTCTGCCGCGATCGCCTTCTTCTCGGAGCGGACAAGAAGCAAGCTATCCGACCTCTTCTTTTTGGCGATGGCGGATTTTGACGTCTTGGCGTACTTGTTCTGGCTCATGCGCTTTTTGTGGAGCTGCTCCTCCGTGCGTGGCCGTGCAGAAGCCTTGTGGTACTTGTTCTCGTACCGAGCCTTCTTGCATTCAGCCTGCACGGCTTTCATGCCTAAGAGCTCTGTTTCCGCATCTTCGATGCGCGCGTAGCCGCTGCTCCACTTGTGCTTGCCGTCAATCTTGCACGTGGCAAAGTACTTGCTACTGGCAAGTACGATTCCAGGTTTGACCCTCACGTGCTTTTGCTGTTTCCCTGACGGAATGCGCTTGTTGACAGCCTGCGAATCCAGGAGACTCTGCCGAACACGAAGTGCTTCGTCGAGCGTCGAGATTCTGGTCTTGCTCACGAGCTTGCCTCCGACATGCATGTCAACCCGGAAGGACTTGCCAGATGCCAGAATGTGTTGGTGTACTCGCCGGTTGCGCCCCATGGTCGAATGTGCGTGAGTGCTTGCGTGTATGTGGACATGCACATGCGCAAAATAGGATAGCGGCGTGCCTTCATATGGAACCCGCTGCATCAGGCGGACGTCGAAGCGGATCCTGCGAGCAAGGGATGCGTGGTGAGAAGTCTGTGTCCAAGGACTAGAGGGCTGGGTGGCGCTGGAGTCGAAGGAGGAGACTCACTCGTCCCATTCCACGGTCGTTCCTGGGGCACAAAACAGACGAACGGCGTGAAGTCATGCACATCAGGCACGCGGAACTTTCAAAGTGGGAAGGAACGCGGGCGGCACTCACCGACGATCTTGACGAAGGGGAGGGCGACCTGGGTGTGCCACTCCTGGGGGGCCTGCGAAGGGGAGGCGGGCGTGAGCTCGAGCGGCGGCGCGTGGCGTGCTGTTGGCAGCGCGGGAGGCGGCCCACCTTGAGGATGAGGTTGTTCAGCGTCTCGCGGATCTCTGCGAGCGCAAGGGCCGGGTCAGCGGCGGGCGAGGACGGAGGACGGGAGCGGACGACGGAACAAGGGGCGGCGGCGCACTGGTGTTCTGGCCGTAGTACTGCTCGGATTCACACATGCGAGGCAGGGAGGGGCACAGGTGAGTCTTGGGCGGACGGGCGGGGAGTGCAGCTGAACTTCAAGCCCGGCGTCTGCGCACCGCGTCGGGGAAGTGGAAGGTCCTGCGCGGGGGAGGGGCGCGGTGAGCGGCGGCGAGGGGTGGACGTGGGTCGCGGGTGCGGGCTGCGGTGGCGGGTGCGCACATGGCTTGGTGCTCGGAGTAGTCGCGGAGGCGCTCGGGGACTACGGGGTCGCCGAAGAAGAAGGCGAGGTTGGAGAGGACGTCCTCGCGGGAGGGGGCGATGGTGCGCGGGGCGGGGAGCTGGGCCGCGCGCTGCTGGTCGGCGGTGTCCATGGCTGGCTGTGTCGCTCGGTTTGGCTGGGTTGCTGGTCTGGAGGGCGGCCGGTGATTCGGTTAGCGGCGGGGGCCGTGCTAGCATTGGAGATTACTTGGTGCTATATCGTTTAGTGGTCGGGACTTTGCCTGGGCTGGCCTGTTCTCCAGGTTCGTCTCCGCGCCAGCCCAGTTGGGAGACCAACGCTTGGCTACATTAGAGGCAGATGCCAAGCTAGCAAGTGTTCATCCAAATCGACCCGGCTGTCCAAGGCTCAATCAACACTCCTAAAGGGTCGGCGAGCACACGGGGTTGGTGCCCCCCCCCTTACCCGGCAGTGGTCTTGACCAGATCGACCGCCGGACTCGGTCCGCCTCTGTGCCGCCTTCGGGCCGCCCGCGCGAGTCGCCGCGCTCAGTTCCCGCTCGCGATGGAGAAGCCAATCCGCAGCGCCTCCTGCATGTTCGCGATTTGCTCCAGCCGCAGCTCCTCCCGCTTCGCGTTCTGGACGCGGTGCTGGGCGCACCTGTGCAGCGCCTCCTCTTTCTGGCTCGCTCGCTTCGCCTCCTCGGCCGCCGAGGGGACCTCCCTGTACGAGGGGGCCTTCTCGGGACCCGACGGGCCCTTTGGGGTGAAGGGCGCGGCGGGGCGCGCCGCCTTCGCCGCGTTGGCCGCCCGTCGCCTCTTCTCTTGGCGCGCACGGTCCACGGCGTTCTTGGCGGTCTTCTCGCGGAACTCCCTGTTCCACTTGATCTGCATGCGGATGGCCGACTGCCACCTGAGGACGACGCGGGCCCTGCGCGCCTCGGCTTCCCGCCGAGCCTCGGCTTCCCGCCGAGCCTCGGCTTCTTTCCGCTGGGCCTCGGTTTGCTGTGGCCGGGACTTCTTCTTGTTGGTGAGAGCCCCTGCTTTTTTGGTAGCGGGTCGCGTCCTCCTCGTGTAGCTCGTGCCGTCCGCCTCCGTGAACCTCACCATCTCCTCCGCGTGGCGCTCGCCCGCGTAGTACATCGTGAAGCCCGAAGGCATCGTGACCTTCACCAGTCTCCCCTCGCCACTCCCGCCAGTGAAGTGATGCGTCGTGCCGTTCGCCGCCGTCACCCTCACCATCTCCTCCTCGCGGCACTCGCCCGCGTAGTACATCGTGAAGCCCGAAGGCATAGTGACCTTCACCAGTCTCTCCTCGCCGCGCTGGCCTTCGAAGTAGGCAACTCGGCCTTGCCGGCTGTTGATGCGCACCAACCGCTCCTTGCCGCGCTGGCCCTTGAAGTGATGCGTGCTGCCGCTTGAAGTCTCACTCCGCACCACGCGCTCTGCGCCGCGCGGGCCCTCGAAGTGCTGCACGTGCCCGTAGGGGCCCTCGACCCTGACCAAGCGCTCTTTGCCGCCTGGTCCCTCGTAGTGCTGCACCTCGAGGGGGAGCTCGACCTTGACCAAGCGCTCTGCGCCGCACGGGCCCTCGAAGTGCTGCACTTTACCGCATGGTAACTCTAACTTGGTCACTCTCTCGCCCAGCATCGACGAAGAGTACGCAACCGGGCTGTCTGTCATGATTCCATCGATGTCGTGATCTGCTTCCATCGCCACTTTCTTCGCCGTCGAGGAGTCGGCGCGTTTCTGCCGGGCGCGCCCCGCGGCCGTCCCGGTCGCGACACTTGGGCGCGGCGCGAGGGCAACCGCGCCGACTTTCCTTTGGCAGAGGCGCGCTTGCGGGCAGCGGATCTAGAGCGCACCTCGAAGGCAGATCTTGGAGGAATGCTGCTCTCAGCCGACGACCTGCGATTCGACGTGATACTTCCGGCGGCACCGCGCCGACCCTCCGGCAGCACCGCGCCGACCCTCCAACGGCACCGCGCCGACCCTCCGCCACCGAGTCGGCACGGAGCTGCCGAGTCGGCACGGAGCTGCCGAGATTGGGTGTCCAAAACTCACGGCTGATGACGCCACTCTCCCACTGGGAGTCTGGCTAGGCCTCCGCCGGCATATACCACCGCGTAGCTTAGGAGCTAGGACGGGCTTCGGCGGGCGGGTCGAAACATACGCTGTGGTCGAAAACTGTCCTGGCACATTCCAAAGAAATTCGACGAAAGAAGGGGTGTGTGTGTGACACACACATGTCTCTGTCGCGCTCCCCACATTCGCCGCAGAGCCGTGCGGGCAACCTGAAGCTGTTCACGTTTACTCACGAAGAGCTCGCGTTGGCGCAACTTGCCGCGCTGTCGATTGGCGTCCGCCCGGGAGACAAGCGCGGTCGTGACCAAGACTCGGAGGACGGCGCATCGACCACGATTTCGCCCACGGCGGAGGAGCGCGCAGTTGGCATGATCGCCACCGCCAAAGACTTGATTGCCACCGCCAAAGACTTGATCCGGAGAGCAGAGGCTCCAGACCCCGGCTTGCGCGAGACCTTGGCGCAGAGGGTGGCCTCTCTGCTCACAGACATCCACTCTCTGCTCCGGCGACGAGGCGACGAACTGGAGGGTGAAGCACGGAGGAGGCTTCGCCGCTACGTGAGGCGGCTCGAGGCGGCGCAGCGAGGGCTGACCGGCGACACCGAGATGACGCAGATGCCGGACGACGTGCTTGGCGGAGAGGGCGGCCAAGAGTCCGCTGACTCTGAAGATTCCGATGAGGCAAGTGCGAGCGGCTTTGGCGGCGAGGGCGTGGCCGACGAGGATCGCGACGCCCAGGGCGGCGGCTTCTCGCCCTCTCAAGCCGCCGACGACATCGAACAGCTCTCGGACTTGGAGGAGGACGCCGACGCGGCAGTCCCTCAGCCCGCCGCCGGCCCAGGAGATGCAACACAGCTCGAGGCCATGGAGCTGGACGACGGCGGAGCGACGCGCCTACGGCGGCTACGTGAACTTCGTGACGACGTTGTTGCGCTCCTGCGTGACGTGCCGAGCGGGGGCCCGCTGCCAATGGAGCTGCGCAAGCGGGCCTTGGCGCTGCGCCGGCTTGTGGCTCCGTTTATGGGCGCGAGTGAGGCGGCGAGGCGGATGAGCGGCGCCGTCTCGGAATTGCTCAAGCGCGAGGTTGCCGATGGCGGCGGGCCCTCTGGCACGGCATCCTCCCCAGGCGCGCGGGCGGGAGGGCCTCAGGCGGAACCCGGACCCGACGCGTCTGGTTCACCCCGGGGGGCGCGCATCGTTGGTCGGGCGACGGACGTGCTGGTCGACGGGTCACACAGGCACTCGTTCCTGCTGTTCCAGCCGCCTCGCTCGTACTCGTGGCTCACCGAGGAGGGAATGCGCGCCAAGCCCGCTCTCCTTGCCATCCTCAACGTCTACCCAGGGCCAAAGGGCGACGATCCAAGCGGAAACGGGTTTGTCGTGGTCGTTGTGCGAGCTCGAGGGCCGACGGGACGGCGGCAGTACCGCGTGCGATGGACCGTCGAGCCGCAGGTTCCGGTCAAGTACGCGGAGGCGCACGACGACGGGTGGCTGCTGCGCCGCCAGCTCGTAAATCCCGGGATGGCAGACGCCTTTGACCGGCGGCAGCGCGACGAGGATGCAAGCGGCGACGAGGATGATGACATGGGTGCCGGTGGCGTAGAGGCGGAGAGCCAAGACACCGGAGAGGGCGCGGGTGGGCCATCGGCTCTCAAGTGGTCTCCAGCGCAAGGCAGGCCGCTGCTGTCCATGCGCCGCGCTGTCGCGCAGCACGGCGGCGCGCACCTGGGGGCGCTGTGGGAGTACACGGCGAGCCGCCTGTTCGCCTTGAGGTGTCGCGTGCCGCCCGCGCCGAACATGCCTGGAGCCCCGACAGAGGATGAGCTCGTCCAGGTTGGGAAGGACCTGTACGAAGTGGACCGCAAGGCCCTCGACGCCGTCTTTCGCCGCGAGAGGGCGCAGGAGGCGCGCGACCGGCTGCTCTCCGCCGACGAGGAGGAGGGCGACGAGGAGGAGGCGCTCGCGGCGTGGCGGGCGGAGCGGGAGGCCGAGCTGCGCGCCGACGCCGAGGCTCGATGGAGCGCCGTCCGAGTCGAGGACGCGCCACACACAGCCAGACTGGAGGCGCAGCTGGAGGCGATCGAGGCGCTCGAGGCAGCGGGTGGAGATGCGGCGGCCGTGCCTCCGGCCACCGCAGAGTTGCTCAGCGACGCGGCCGTCTCGATCGTGGCCAAGTGGGCTGCAGACCACAACGAGGCTGCCGCGTCGATCAGCCAACCTCGCCTCCGCCTTCCAAGGATCAGAGACGTTCTCAGCCAGCCCTCGCGCTCGGCAGTGGCGGACGGCTGGCTGAGGCTGCTACGGGACGTGCACTCCGACACGGCGCCGGCGGAGCGCTTGGCGTCCGCCTACGGCCCTTCTTGGCCGCAGCGGCCGGGGCCGACCGCCACCCCGCCAGACCACGTGGTGGCGACCCGCTCGCTGCGCATGGGAGCCGGGCTTGTCATCGAGCACGGCGACCCCTCCCAGAACCCGACCAACCTCGCGCTGTGCACACTCTCTCAAAACTCAGCAAAGTCAGACAGCGTCCTTGGCCTGTTCAGCGCACCCGGGGAGGTGCAGGGAGCTGCCGGACAGGACGTCTACTCGCCGGGAGGCGTTTCGGACGCCAAGAAGGCGATGCTCGCCAAAGCGGTGGCGATGGTGTTTGCGCTGTACTGGGGTGCGCGCTGCTGTCATGCGTTGCTGTGCACCCATCCACTCGCATGCGGTGCGTTGGTGCGCAGCGCGCCCCTGGCGCCGTCTTCTATGCATTCCGCCCCGCCGCAGGAGTCAGCAACAAGAAGCGTTCCGCCGGCATTGCCGCTTACTACGCGCGTGGCACCGGCATTGAAGTGTATGCGCGCGCGTGGGAGAGCGGTCCCTTCAAGGCGCTTGTACGACGGCCCGCTTCACCGTTTGAAAGGAGGAATGCCCTTCTCACAGCCGCCGTGCCGCAGTGGAGCACTTGCAACGCACTAGCCCTTGACGGCAGCCTCCTTGATGAGCGACTCGAGCGCCTTTTGGCTGCACGCTTCAAAGGCACGGACGAGCTCTCGCAGCTCGTGGACGCCGCGCTGCAGGCTAGCGTGGTGGCGGCACCGCGCTGACGGTTGGGGAGCGTGCGTGCACGTCGCCTCGTTTTGGATGTTGTTCGCAAACACGCAGAGGCCGCGCTTGATGCGAGTCTCATCTACGAAACGGGCGTGGAGAAACTGGAATGTGCTAGGACAGTTTTCGACCACAGTGTCGGTTTCGACCCC
>CERI01029381.1_pt1 | contig 12312 bp, 7 predicted proteins | sample 350261 | NCBI WGS metagenome assembly CERI01 (sample SAMEA2620979, study PRJEB7988) | marine metagenome | isolation source: saline water (ENVO:00002010), including
ATTCAAAAATGGAATTATGGGCAAAACTCACAGATAAAGAAATTAGAAAAGAGTTAAATAACATAGGAATAAATAAGAAAATAAACTTTTATACAAAACAAGCAAAAAATTTATTTATTCAGACACAAATTGACAATAAAGAAATGAGAATAGCAACATTTGATGCATTCTTTATGGATATTTTATCTCAATTTCATTTTGATAGAGATATATTAAAAAAAATAGAAACAAATACAAATTTAGATTCAAAACTAATAGCAAAAGAAGTAGAAGAAAAAATTTTTAGTAGTAACTATTTGCAAAAAAATATAGATCTACAGAATAATATAGATTTTTTAATAGAAGAGATAGGAAGCTATAACAGTATTAAAGAATCAATAAATGGGATTATAGATAAAAAATCTTACTACTTAGAAATTTATGAAAATATCTGTAGTAAAGAAAACAGTACTAATCAAAAATACACTAGAATAAAAGATTATAAAAAAACACTAATAAAAAATGTTAAAAGAAAAATTATAGAAAAAAAATTAGAGGATTTGTTTCCTGAGCTTCAATTAAATTTAATTTCAAATAGTGATAATTATGATGATAAGATTAATTTAATTAAAGATAATTTTTTAACAAAATCAAGAACACCCAGAAAAAATATTGAAAAAAAACTTGTTAAGAGAAAATTAAAAATAGAATTTATAACTGATGAAATTTATAAGTATGAAGAAAAAATATTTTATGAAATTCAAGATTCTTGGAAGTTTCTTGTTAAAAAATTTTTCGAAGAGTATCAAGATATTTTAAGCAAACAAAATACCTATGATTTTTCTGACAAAACCTGGTTATGTTATAAAAAATTATCTGAACTTTCAGAAGATGATTGGATATTATATAAAATTTCAAATTCTATAAATCATATTCTTATTGATGAATTTCAAGATACAAATTTTTTACAATGGCAAATTATTAAGATTATTTTGAATGCTTTAAGAAACAACTCTGATTCTTCTACCGTTACTATAGTTGGTGATCCGAAACAATCTATATATGGATTTAGAGGCTCTGAACCCAGATTATTTGAAATATGTAAGAACTATACAACTTTAAATTTTAATGCTGAAGATTTTTTTCTTAGCGAATCTAGGAGATCTTCAAAAGATATAGTTACTTTTATTAATAAAGTCTTCCCAGAAAATAAGAGTTTTTTCACAAAAATTAAAAAGAATGGATCTGTTATTATTAATGATCTAGCTAAGGAAAATAGTAACGAATTAACCACAAGTATTTCTCATTCAATTTGTAGTGAGTCAAATAAAATATCTGAACAAATTCATGATTTGATAGAAAATCATGATATTAATTATAAAGATATTATGATTTTAGTAAGAAATAAAACGCATGTTAAAGAAATGGAAAAAATATTAATTAATAGCTCTATTCCTGTAACATCAAATTTTAGAAAATCTTTGCTTGATGATCTGGAAATTAGTCATCTTTACCTACTTCTAAAATATTTAATTCTAGATGAAAAAAATATTACTGAGCTTTATTGTCTCCTTACATCACCAATTTTTGGCTATACAATTGATGATTTAGATAAAAAGAATGTTAATGATTATTATCAATTGGAAAATTTGATTTATACTCATGACATTGGTGTTCTGCTTAAGGAATGGAAAAAATTTATTGGCTTAGTTCCAATCCATGACTTGCTGAGTAAAATTTATAAAGATTTAGATATAATTAATATTTACTCAATATATAACGAGGTAAGGAATAGTGAGATAAATTATAATTTTTTAAATTTCTTAAATTTATCTTTAAGGATTAACAATGGGAGATACATTACACCTTTAGAGTTTTTATATAAAATTGAAAAAATCAAAGATTTTACAGAGTCAAGTGAGCCTCCTGAGGTTAACTGTGTAAGAATTTTAACTATTCACTCTGCTAAAGGCTTGGAATCTGAGGCCGTAATACTTGCGCAATCATATCGCAACAACAGCAATTTAGATAAAATTTTTCCCATATTCTCACAAGACTTTTCTTGTAAAGATTTAATTTACAATCCAAAAATTTTTAGGAACAACATTTTTATAGATAGTAATTTTAAAAGTTTTGAAATAAAAAACTTGTCTGAGAATAGAAATTTATTATATGTTGCATGCACAAGGGCAAAAAGTATATTTATAGTTAATGGTTACAGGACTAAAGATAGTTGGTTTTCTAATTCTTTATTTTCTCAATAATTTCTTCTGGGCTCATATAGCCTAATATTAAACTGCCATCTGGTAAAAATATAGAAGGCGTTGAACCAACACCAATACTACTAATTAGCTCTTGATGTTCATTAATAGGATTTTCACAATTCATACTCTTAATTTTTTCTTCATTTTTCAAAAGACTGAATGCTTTATTTCTATCTGATGAGCACCAAGCAGATATAACTTTTTTCTTAGCGCTTGTTTTTATAGCAAATACTAGATACCTTACTTTTATATTATTTTCTAAATAAATTGGAATATCTTTATGAAATTTTCTGCAGTATGGGCAATCTATATCAGTCACTACGTTAATATAATTTTTCTTACTGTCGCCGTATACAAATAATTTTGAATCTGGAATTCTACTTAATAGATTTTTTCTACCTTGTGATGCAGAAACTTCAGTAAGATTTATAAAAACAAATCCTTCTCCTGCTTTTTCTATTTTTTGCAAATTTCCACTTTCAAAAATATATCTACCATCTTCGGTAACATAAACTATTTCACCTCCGTAATGAATTTCATATATATTTTTTACAGGAGTTTTCTTAATTTTATCGTATTTAATAGTTGGAAAAATTTCTGACATTCTTTTTTGTAAAAAATTAATTTTTGAATCACTTAGATCATCAGAAAATACATTATTGGTAAAAATAAAAAAAATCGATGAAAAAATAATAACTCTTACTAGGCTCTTGGATGATTTTTGCAATGTAGCTCCTTTAGTTCATTCTTAGCAATATGTGTATAAAGCTGTGTTGTTGATAAATCACTATGACCTAATAATAATTGCACAACTCTTAGATCAGCACCATTATTAATCATATGGGTTGCAAATGCATGCCTTAGTGTATGCGGGGATAAGTGTTCATTTATTCCTGCTTGCATTGCATATTTCTTAATTATATGCCAAAACGAATGTCTCGTCATTTCTGCCCCCCTGTTACTTAAAAACAAAGAATCTGTCTTTTTACTTTTTATGAATTCTGATCTAAAATCATCAATATATGTTTTTAAAAATGAAAGGGCATAATCATTTATTGGAATTATTCTCTCTTTACTTCCTTTGCCCATTACTCTCAAGAAATTACTTTCAATAACAACTTGTGAAAATTTTAATGATACAAGTTCAGTGACCCTAAGTCCGCATGCATATAGGATTTCTAGCATGGCTTTATCTCTAGCGCCAAATCTGGTCTTTAAGTCTGGAGAGTTGAGTAACTTATCTACACTTTCAGTATCAATAGTGTGCGGTAAAAGCTTAACTTTTCTAGGGCTTTCTATATTTTCAGTTGGATTTTTTTTGACAAAATTGCGAGAAACTAAATATATAAAAAATTTTTTCAAAGAAGATATTAACCTCATATTACTGCTAGAAGATATTCCTTTTGAAAATCGAAAAGACACGAATAAATTAATATCAGATTGTTGAGCATCAAATAATTTAACTTTATTATCATTTAAATAATCCAAGAAACTTCTTATATCGTGCTCATATGATACTAAAGTATTTTTAGATAGCCCTTGTTCTGCCCATATGCTATCAAGGAAGCTGTCTAAATAATCATTGTGTGATATATTTTTCATTATACTAATATTATAATAATGTAATTATAAAACTATTACAATTCAGGAGAAAATGAAATACATATCAATATGGAGAAGAATAGCTTCATTGCTTTACGATATCGTGCTTATAGTCGCGCTAGTTATAATTATGTATATGCCATTATTGAGCTTCAATATAGAAGAAAATTTTATTCTCAAGATCACTGCACAAATTTATGTATACCTAATAATACAGTATTTCTTCGTATGGTTCTGGGTTAATAGTAATGGCACTCTTGGAATGAAGTCTTGGCGGGTAAAAATTTCAGATACTAATGGTAATAAAATTACATATAAAAAAGCTATTTTAAGATTTAATGTATCACTAATATATTTTTTAATTATTGGGTTTTTGGTATTTACATATTATAAGTATTCAGAGATGAACTATTTTTTATTAATGCTGTTAGCTATTCTTTTATCATTCCCATTAATACGAAAAGATAAAAAATTTTTACATGATATTATTTCAAAAACAATTTTAATAAAAATTTAGCCCCATATAGTCTATGAATAATTAATAAACTAATTATTAATAAAATTACTATTGGTAAAAAAGATCCCACTATTGGAGGAATATCTATAATTATAGATAATTTATTGATAGTCTGATTAAACAAAAATAAGCTAACGCCTGTTAAAATACCAATAAATATTCTTTGCCCAAAGCTTGCTGACCTTATATTTGAGTGAACAAAAGGAGTAGTTAATAAAAACATTACAAGACAAGATATTGGTACAGAGAATTTTGACCAATAAGCGAGCTCATAACTTTTAGATTCCATTGAATTATTTTCTAAATATTGAATATATTTTCTCAATTGAATTAGTGTCATCTGATTCGGCTTTATAACCATAATGTCAAATAAATCTAAATCTATAAATTCATCAAATGTTTCGACTTTTTTATTTGTGATTTCTATTTCTTTATTCTTAAAACTTGACGAAGTTATATTTGTCATAAACCATTTACCGTCTTTATAATGACCTTCTTCTGCATATATTGATTCTAACAACTGCTGTTTTTCATTAAAACGATACAGCGATATTTCCTGAACAACTTTGTTCGGATAAATTTTTGCAATATGAATAAAGCTATTATTGCTTTTTATCCATATTCCATCAGTATTTTTCATACTTAATCTGGTTGACTCACCAAGATTTTTTATATTATTCGCTAATTGCTGACCTTTAGGCGCAATAAATTCGCCTATTAAAAAAGTTAACACAACTATTACTAAACCAGATTTGAGAACTATGAAAATAATTTTTGCAAAAGATAGCCCCGATGATTTTACTGCATTTAATTCACTGGTGCTAGAAAGCTTACTTAAACCAATCAAGCTGCCCATAAGAGTTGCTATTGGAAAAACTTCATATATATTTTGCGGGGTATTTAATATTACATATAAAAAAGCAAATGTTACGGGGTAACTATCGTTGACTTTTTTTAATTCATCAACTAAATCTAGTAACCCTACCACCATTACCAGAACTCCCAAAACAGCAAAAATTGAAAGTAGAATTTGCTTAGCAATATATTTGTCTAAAATTTTCATTTTCTACCTTTTATATTTTGAATATAAAATTTGAGGTTTTTATAACTATTTATCTGTAATTTTTTTATAATATAAATTGTATAACAAGCTAATAACGCTAATATATGAACCCACCAAGCGCCTATCAGTGAAAATAAACTTGAGTCTTTTTGTACTTCATTAACAGAAATAATTGCCAAGTTTGAGTAAATAAAATATATAATTATTGCAAAAAGTAGATTTGAATATTTATTTTGTCTAGGGGCAACGTCACCAAGAATAAATGCAAACAATATTAAAATTATTGTAGAAAGTGGGGCAAAAAGTCTCCATTGTATTTCTGCACTTGATAAAGCAGTATTATCATCATAAATAAGATCATATATACTTTTCATTCTATAATTTAATGAAAATTCTGACACTGCATTAACAAGCTTAACTTCATGCTCATCATATTTCATAACTTGGAAATTACCAGTACCTGGAGTACCTGTATATCTTTGTCCATTTTTCAATACAAGCCTTCTAGTACCATCCTCAATAAACTCATTACCTTCTTCGGCTGTTTCGATTGATATTTTGTTGTTATCAGAACTTTTTATAAATATTTTTTTTGACACTTCATTTTCTATTTCCTCAACAAAAATAATCCAGTTCTTATTTTTCATTTGAATAAATTTTCCTGGAGTCGTTAGGCCTATTTCAGATGTTGCAGCTGCCTTAATTTTCTTTTTTTGAATCTCTGTTATTAGGTATGGGGAAGCAAACATATTAAGTGTAAAAATTATTAAAAATAATGGTATAGAGATCATATAAAATAATTTTGTAAATACAGTCTTATGGTTACCGGAAGCCTTTAAGGCATATATCTCACCATCTCTATATAACTTTGATAGCGATATAATCAGCCCTATCATTAAGGCAAACGGAAGAAGTAAAATTATTGATTTTGATGTGCTTAGAAAAAGTAATGAAAAAATCATCTCTATATCAAATCTACCTTCAACGACATACTCGAGGAGTTTTACAAATAACCTTCCTACTATTACCAGTATTAAAACTGATAATACAGATAAAAACGTAAATATAAAACTTTTTAATATATATTTATCTAGTATCGTTAGCTTTTCAATTTTTATTGAATTAACAATATTTACAATTGAGAGTTTTTTGAGCATATTTAGTGATAAGATAATATTCTTATTTTGATTTACAGTAATTATAGTTATAATTTTCTTTTTAAATTGATATAATTTAAATTTACAAGAATTATAAATATCCAACCATTTTTCTTTATTTTTGGTATATTTAGAGTTATTTTTCATAATCAATAATTACAATGAGGCATTAAAATCATGCAATACGATTTAACCGATAATATAACATCAAATACTCCTAATGGGTCAGCAATATTTGGAGTATTTTCCGATAAAAGTTTAAAAGAATTGCAGAAATCGCTCAGTGTCACTGATATAGCTAAAATCAAAGAAACTATAAAAAAGTCTTCCTTTGACGGTAAAGCCAACCAATCTCTGTGTGTGTATGAGACGTCTAATAAAAAATTAGATAAAATTTTCCTCATTGGGTTAGGTGAAAAAAATAAATATAATGAAAAAAACTTTTTAAAATCTGTTATTGCTTTGTCTAAAATTTGTAAGAGTGAAAATATTAAAAACATTTATTTAGGTGCTAGCACTTTAATAAATGATAAAATTGATATGGACTGGGCTATTAGAAATATATCTATTCATTTAAATGGAATTGATTACTATTATGATGAAACAAAAAATAAGACAAAAAATAAAAATATTTACAAAGTAAGTAAATTATTTTTTGTATTTAATTCAATTAAAAAAAATTATAAACAAGATTTAAAGAAGTATTTTTCTCAGGGTAAAGCTATAGCCAATGGAATTAAGCTTGCTAAAAATCTTGGTGATCTCCCAAGTAATATCTGCACCCCAACTTATCTTGCAAAAACTGCGGCGTCTTTAGGAAAAACAAATAAGAAATTAAATGTTAAAATACATGATGAAAAAGAAATGAAAAAGATGGGTATGAATTGTTTATTGTCAGTAGGTAATGGAAGTGAAGAACCATCTAAATTAATAACTATAAATTATAGTGGTGGTGCTAAAAATGAAAAACCTATCGTGCTAGTTGGCAAGGGCATAACATTTGATACTGGAGGCATATCAATAAAACCAAGTAATGGTATGGATGAAATGAAATATGATATGTGTGGAGCTGCAAGTGTCATAGGCGTAATGAAATCTATTAGTGAGCTTAATTTAAAAATTAATGTTGTGGCTGTTGTTGCTTCTGCAGAAAATATGCCTAGTGGTTCTGCTACAAATCCTGGAGACGTTGTAACTACGATGTCAGGACAAACTGTTGAAATACTTAATACTGATGCTGAAGGTAGATTAGTATTATGTGACGCTCTAACTTATTCTTTAAAATTTAAACCTAAACACATAATTGATGTTGCAACATTAACTGGAGCAGTTCTTGTGGCACTTGGAAAAGTTGCAAGTGGTGTGCTTTCAAATGATGAAATACTAACTCAGAAGTTAAAAAATAGCTCAAATATTAGCCACGACTATATTTGGGAGTTACCAATGTGGGAAGAATTTCAGTCAGAATTAGACAGTAATTTTGCTGACATAGCTAATATAGGAAAAAGATATGCTGGAACAATTACCGCAGCATGCTTCTTATCAAGGTTCACGGAAAATTATAGCTGGGCCCATCTTGATATAGCTGGGACTGCTTGGAATGAAGGAGCAAACAAAGGTGGGACAGGAAGACCTGTTTCTCTTTTGACGCATTTCTTACTTGAACATGCCAAATCTTTATAAAAAAATCTGAAATTTTTAATTTAATTACATGATTAATAATAAATATAATCCATCTGAAATCGAGGATAAATGGTATAAAGAATGGGAAGAAAATAAAATTTTCTCTCCATCTAAAGAGGGAGACCCATACTGCATTATGATTCCTCCTCCAAATGTTACTGGGACATTACACATGGGGCATGCTTTTCAAGTCACCCTGATGGATATCTTATGCAGATATCATAGAATGCTTGGAAATAAGACTTTATGGCAAGCTGGCACTGACCATGCTGGAATAGCAACTCAAATGGTTGTTGAAAGAAAATTAACAGCGCAGGGAATTTCTAGAACAGACTTAGGTAGAGAGAAATTTATTGATCAGGTGTGGGATTGGAAAAGTCAATCTGGTGATATTATTACTAAGCAGCTCAGGAGAATGGGCGCTTCACTTGACTGGGAAAGCGAAAGGTTTACATTAGATGAAGGCTTATCAATCGCAGTAAGTAAGGTATTTATAGACTTATATGAAGAAGGTTTGATTTATAAGGGAAAAAGATTAGTTAACTGGGACCCAGTGCTTCAAACTGCATTATCAGATCTTGAAGTTATATCCTCTGAAGAAAACGGTAAAATATGGCAGATAAAATATTTCCTAGAAAATGATTCTAAGAATTATTTAGAAATTGCTACCACTAGACCAGAGACTATCTTAGGAGATACTGCCGTTGCAGTAAATCCGCTAGACGAAAAATATAAAAAATATATAGGTAAAAATGTAATTGTTCCTATTACAGGAAAAAAAGTACCTATAATCCAAGATGAATACGTTGATATGGAATTTGGGACAGGATGCTTAAAAATTACACCTGCGCATGATTTTAATGACTATGAGTTAGCAAAAAAACATAATTTAGAAATAATAAATATTTTTGACGCATCTGCAAGAGTTAAGTGCGCCTTTAAAGAATATAACAACCTTGATAGGTTTGAGGTAAGAAAAAAAATACTCTCTGAGTTAGAAGAATCAAATAACCTGACAAAAGTATCTAACCACAAAATGATAATACCTAGAGGTGATAGAAGTCACTCTATTATTGAGCCATTAATGACGGATCAATGGTATGTAAAAATAAAACCATTAGCTGATGAAGCAATAAGATGTGTCAAAGAAAAGGAGATAAAATTTGTCCCAGAGAATTGGGAAAAAACTTATTTTGAATGGATGAACAACATTCAAGACTGGTGTATTAGTAGACAGCTTTGGTGGGGTCACAGAATACCCGCATGGTATGACGAAGAAAAAAATATATATGTTGGTAAAGACGAGCAAGATGTTAGAAAAAAATATGATATTAAAAAAGAAACTGTCTTAACGCAAGACGAAGACGTACTTGATACTTGGTTCTCTTCATCGCTCTGGCCATTTTCAACACTAGGTTGGCCAAATGAAACTGAAAGAGTTAAAACTTTTTACCCAACAAGCGTATTAATAACTGGTTTTGATATTATATTTTTTTGGGTAGCAAGAATGATTATGATGGGGAAAAAATTTGTTGGCGAGGTTCCTTTTAAAGAAATTTATGTTCATGGTTTAGTAAAAGACTCATCTGGAAAAAAAATGTCTAAATCAAAAGGAAATATAATTGATCCAATCGATTTAATTGATGGAATTAAATTAGAAGATTTAATAAATAAAAGGGCATCAGATCTTATGCAGCCAGAAATGGCAGAAAAAATCAAAAAAAATACAAAAAAAGAATATCCTGATGGTATAGATTCATATGGTACAGATGCACTAAGATTTACATTTGCATCGTTAGCAAGCAACGGAAGAGATATAAATTTTAATTTAAAAAGAGTAGAGGGTTATAGAAATTTTTGTAACAAATTATGGAATGCTGCACGCTATGTAAAAATGCAAGGTGATCTTTTACCACACAATATTGACACAAAGAACTTTAGTGACGAAGATTATTGGATAAGAAATAAACTTAGTGATCTAATAAAAAAAACCAAAGATAGTTATAAAAATTATAGATTTGATTATGCTGCAAAAAATTTATATAGTTTTATATGGCAAGATTATTGCAGTTGGTATATTGAAATTTCAAAATCAAAATTAAATAAAGAAAATATTTCTGAAGTTGAAAAAAATATAATAATTTATAATTTAAGAAATATATTAAAAAACATACTATTACTATTGCATCCTATAATGCCATTCATTACTGAAGAAATTTATCACGACATATATGGTGAAAAACAATTTTTACAGGATAATAGCTACCCTGATTCAGAAAAATTTTCTAATAATGTAGATGTAAATAATATAAATTGGATGATAGATGTAATTTCTGCGGTAAGAAAAACTAGATCAGAAATAGGCGTACAGCCAAGTAAGGAAATTGAAATAATTATTTCGGGTGAAAATAAAAAAGACAAACTATTCTTCCAAGATTTGTCTTCGCTTATAATGGATATTGCTAAAATCAGTAAACTTAGTTTTGGGAAAGAAGATGTAAACCAAAATTATTACACTTGCATATCAAATAATCTAAAACTGTTAATACCATCTTCTGACTTAATAGATATTGATTCTGAAATAGAAAGACTTTCGAGGGAAAAAACAAAATACGCAAAACAAGCTAACGGTATTGAGATGAGATTAGCAAATTCTGAATTTATTAATAATGCTCCTGGTCATGTTGTTGTTTCTGATGAGCAAAAATTAAAAGAACTCAAGATTCAAATTTTAAAAATAGAAGAACAACTAAAAAATTACTCTAATTGAACAAGGCTTATTGGTTAAGCAATATTCATATTCAGGATTCCTTCCATCTTTTCAGCAGTTTCTGATTTACCAGTCCTACTATCACCAATCATAGCTACTGTTACATCAACTTCACGCATATTTTTTCCTAGTTTTTCTCTTTTTTTAACAGCAAATTCTTTTACTGACACTATTAAAGACTCTGCTAGTCTTATTGGGCCTTCTTGTTCAATTTCTTCCCTATTTTTAAATCCAGAATCTAAAACTTTTTCATCAGTATTACCTTCATATACTCCTGCCATAAGCATACTATATGCGACACCGACTTCCATATCTCCTGTTTTAACTAATTTTTCAATTGTTGAAATTAATTCTTCTTCTGTGTCGGTATATTTTTCGTACAAATCTTTATGAATAATTGTACCGTCATTATCTTTCAATAAAGGAAATGGGTTTGCCCAATAACTAATCTCTGTGCCACCTCTTCCAGTCTGGGTACTTCCAGCAGCGCATCTTCGCCCATCGTGAAAATGCACTATTGCATCTTTTACTGGCATGTCCGTATCAACCATTGTTTCACCAGGTTTCTTTAGATCATAATTATTTATATATAATAATATATCTAAATTACTACCTGTTGATACTTCGCTTTCTTCAGCAACAGGAACTATTTGCCTAGCGTTTGTTCCGTATGATGCGTTATAACCAATTTCTCTTCCTATCATTTGCATTTTAGCTTGCTCGCTAAAACCATCTAAACATGCAAATGCACCAATTTCTGTACCATAAAATTTTAATTTTTTTAATTTATCCTTATCATTTTTATAAAATTCGGCTTTACCCATATCATCGGCTTTTATATATATATCTGATATAAATGGTTCGTCAGTATCTTTATCAAACCCCACAACATACCTATTGCATCCGCAATGCAAAGGAAAATCTCCTTTTAGTATTGCTAGAACATTATGTAAAGTTAAAATTGGCTTCTTACAATAACCAAAATAGCCGTACTCAGGTAAATCAGGCACCATTCCAATCAATAAATCATTTTTTTTATCATTATAAAAACCTAAATCCTCTTTAGAAGCTCCAGGGTAGCCAAAAAAGAAAATTCCATCCGGCTTCTTGCTTGTAAAATCTTTATCAACTTTATAAAAAGGGAATAAATTTAATAAACCAGGTTCCATTTCAATAGACCCCCTAGATTTATGTATGTACGTAATTATTAACCACTTACCAACTTTTAATGGCACTGCAACCCAATCTTCAGGAACAAAATTATCAAGATTTAAAGG
>CERI01049887.1_pt1 | contig 12296 bp, 8 predicted proteins | sample 350261 | NCBI WGS metagenome assembly CERI01 (sample SAMEA2620979, study PRJEB7988) | marine metagenome | isolation source: saline water (ENVO:00002010), including
TGTTTTCCATGCAGCAGGAATATTAGTTCCTTTTTCTTTGTGCATAGTAACAACCCAATCTGTTTCTGCAAGAAGTCTATTGCGAACAACTCTTACTTCATTTAAAGGTTCAGCAGCGACTAGTTCATCATACTTTGCAGTAATTTCATCAGCAGTTGGTTCTGTTAAAGTTTCATCCAACCATTCAACAACACCATCAACAGTAATGAAGCTAGCGCCAGGACGTAATGCTAATATAGCGTCATCTTTATAAATCATATTATTATTTCCTTATTAAACATCTTAACGAGCAACCTCTGTTATAACTAAATATGATGGCCCATTGTAGTTATTAACTCTAGCAGAAGCATTTGATGAAGCAGAACATCTAAACACAACATCATAAGTTCTTGCTGAGGTATTTGTTGCATCTAGTGCTGCTACAAGTTTTTGAGTACTAATATTTTGTGAATTATCGGAACTATGATAATCCATATATGGAAAGAGTTGAGCTTGTGTACCATCTTGTCTAATCTCGTATCTTATACCTCTATCTGTATTACTACCATAATGTTCTCCAGCAACATTTGCTTCTATAAGTATTATGCTACTTGCTAATATTGGAGTAAATGATTGACTCAATCCAAATCCATTATAGTTGCCTGAATTTGTTACTGTTACCACTGTACCAGATGATTTAACAACTTTTTGTAAAATATCTCCAGCAACAATCGCTGGAGTAGTTCCTGTTAATGCAGAACCATCTAGGGCAGGCAATGCACCAGTAAGTTTTGATGATGACATACCAACAATCTTTGCATCTGTTACTGCACCACTAACAATTTTTGCACTTGTTACTGTACCATCACTTGGAGTTCCGATATCCAGAACGTCACCAAGTGCCATGATAAAGTCGATGTTATCAGAACTTGTTAGAGCAGAAGCGAATACGATTGTCGAACCACTTACTGTGAATGAATCTTGTGGAGCCTGCATGACACCATTCAGAGAAACCAATAGATGATTTGCACTTGAAGGATAGTATGCACCACCACCTAAAGTTAGATTATACGTTGCAGTAGCAGACGTAGTAATAGCGTCTAACTTTGAGTATGCACCAACTTCTGGTTGTTTTCCTATAAATGGCATTTAATTATTTCCCATATCTTTTGTAATACTATTTAGTCTGCTTCAGCAATGGTTAAATCGCCTGCCTCTACTTGTCTTAGAATTTCTGCATAATCTGAGTTAGAAGGTTCTAGTGGGACAAACACTACATTTCCATCTATTGTAGCTTTAATTGCAAAATTAATAACTTCGTCATCAATAGTATCTGCTTGGTATTTTGCGTTTTCTATATTCATATCCTATATCCTTTATAATTCACAGTGTGCTGTCCAAGCAAACCAAACATGAAAATTTCTGTATGTAGATGAAGAAGTTTGAAATCCTGTTGTACCTGATCTTGTATAAACATTAGTATCTGTTCCTCCTCCTGTAATCCAACTACAGGCCCCAGAAGTTCCATTGTAACTATATAATGTCATAGTAGGTGTTGTTCTTTTTGTGGTGGCAAAGGATGTAAAAGCCCCATCTCTACTTTGAGCATTTCCAGAACCATTTGCAAGATAAAAAGAGACACCTCTTAAAGAACCACCAAATGAAGTGGGTGTGGCTGGGTTATCTTTTTCAAAGTACCTCTGGCAAAGCGTTAGTTCTTCAGCATATGTACGGTGTTCAAAATCTGTAGCCGTGTCATTTTGTTCTACCTGTACTCCTGTTATATAGAAGTTGTGGGAAGTGTTTGTACCAAATTTTGTACCATTTCCTTCTAAGATAGAACTGTTATGTGTTGATCGAGCTCTCCAGACACCATCTGTTTGAGAACCACCAGTGTAATCAGATCCACCACCCATCCAAATATCTAAGGATACTCCTAGATTAATGTCTGACCCAGTGAATGTGCTTCCTGTATCTCCATCATAAGTTAGAACAACCTTTTGCCATGTGTCAGCAGAAGCGATAGTAAATGTCTTTATAATATTTCTTTGTGCAGTATCGTGTGTTACAAGCAATGCTGTAAATGTTCCTGTATAACTAGCACGAGTCCAAAATGACACTGTTAGTTTCTTTGCACCAGAAGTTCCGTATGATAGTCTTGCACAATCTTGAATTTCAAATGGCGAACATCTTAACATAGTGCCAGTACCAGCAGTAGAATAATCTCCGGCAGTTGTACAATCAAGTTTTAGACTTTTTTTGAATCCTTCACCAGATGGAACGGTTGTAGTTGTAGATAATGTATATGTACCACCATTAGTTCCTGTAGTAAAACTAAACCTATCTGCTGTTCGATTGTTGCCACTTGTAATACCTGTTATTGAGGTGCCTCTTTGTGATACTTGCATGGCGCCGTTAATAATCATATTTCTACGCCCAAGATTTCCTGAGACTTTATTAACAGTTACAGCACCAGAACCCAGTTTTTCATTGGTAACGACACCAGCACCCAGTTTTTCATTGGTAACGACACCAGTACCTAGTTTTGTTGCAGTAACAGCACCAGCACCCAGTTTTTCATTGGTAACAGCACCAGCGCCAAGTCCGTCTGCAATGACAGCCCCTGTGGCAATCTTTGCACTTGTTACTGCATCATCAGCAATATCTGTTGCGGTAACAGTTACGTCACCATTTAAAAGTTCTGCGATTGTTTTTGCGTTACTAGCCATTAGAGTTGATACCTCGCCATTATTTCAGATGCGTTAACTGGAGCAAATGTAAGTGTTAAAGTTGTTCCACTAATAGAATAGTCTGATGTGGGTTTCAAAGCAACACCGTTATAGAAGATGAATGCACTATTAGTTGTTGCACCACTTGTAGACAACGTAAACGCAGTAGTCGAACCATTTCCAGTAAATGAGTCATATTGATAGTCTGTACTTCTACGAACTACTCCACGAATACCAAAATGTTTTGCCTCAATCTCTGCACTAGCATCTGGTGCAGAAGTAAATGTGAGTGTTGTACCACTTATTGAATAGTTTGTACTTGACTTCTGTAGGATACCATCTACAAATACTAAAACTGAGTTTGCATTTGGAGGTGTCTCTGACAGAGTAAAAGCGACAGCAGAACCATCGCCAGTGAATGCATCGTTAGTAAAGGATTTTAAGTTTGCTGCAAGTTCATCTTGACCAACTGAACCTGTAGGTGGTTTCATTTGAAATGAACCAATACCTCTGTGTACAATGTAAATACTTGAACTAGAAGCGGGAGCCTCTGCAAGTTTTAAAATCTTTGGTTCACTATTTGAATCTTGTTCGATAGTGTATGCAGAAGTTGCTTGTTGAATTACGTTGTTAATTACAACTAATAGGTTTTCACCGTTTGCGCCTGGAACTGCTTGACTTAAAGCAACTGAGTTTGCATGAGTAATAGAACCTACCGTTATGTTTCCAAAATTTGAATCAGTAAAATCTTCCTGTTGAAAAGCAGGAGATATCTGATTAATGAATGGAGTACCGATATAGTTAGACATTACTTACCCCTTATGATACGTCTTCAAGGATTGATGCAACTACGTCTACTGTGTTAGCAGTCGCATATATTTGCACTTTATCATCCCCATTTAATACAACCTTCTGTCCTGATACGACCTTCAATGAAGAACCTACAGGAAGTGGAGCATTTTTAACGATATGATAAGATGCATTTGCACTACTGTCTCTAACTAAAATTGAAATCTGTACCGCCGATGTTCCAGTATTAGAAACATCTAATTCGATTAGAATTGAGTTACATGCACTACCATTATTTGCTGTGTATACATCTGTAGGTGAACCACTGCTTGTGGAGACACTTGTTGCAAATGCATTTTTAAAGTTATTGGCCATTTATTCTTTTCCTTTAATCTCTATTATTTATAAGTCTTAACCAAGGGCAATTGCAAGAGCGATACCAAAACCTTCAGTTGATATTGTACCACCAACTGCTGGGAATGTCAAGGTGCTTGCATTAGATGTTAATTCTAACCCACCAGTTCCAGTGTGATTGATTATTGATTTGTTTCCGTCATGGTACAGTTGGAGATCGTCATCCGTACCCATCTTAATTCTTTCACTAGCAGTTCCAGTAGAATCATCAAAGTCAATTACAGTAGGAAACATGACAGTACTCAAAGCACTTTCAAGTTCTACAACTGCTTCTATAACATCAGTTACGTTCTGTCCATTTACTGTTGAAGGAAGACTTGCAATGTCACCAACGTCTGTAGCGAGTTCATTGAATTCTACTCTCCATTCTTCAAGGGTAAATGATTCTGGTGTATTACGATCTGCCATTATTCTCTATCCACTAGTTTTAAAAGCAAAGACTTAATTTCATGCATCTCACTCTTTAAGTTATTTATGTCTCTTACTGCGTCCCTCATGTCATCTTTTTGTCTTTTAGCGTTTCTAGATCTTTTGATAGCAGCTTCGTATGCATGTACATCTGTATTAATAATAGCACGAGAGTATGAGTCTCGTACTAGTTTGGGATGTTCTTCTACTTTGATAAATTCTGTCATGTTATGTCGCCAGTGCAATTGCCCTTAAATCTTTACAACGAGGTACTTCAGAAGAGTTTGTTCCTTGCATTCTAATCTTGATTGCAAAAGAGATAAACTCTCCAATATCATCAGCCGTGTATTCTCTTTCTATGAAGTCATCTACATTAACTGAGTTGTTTACAGTTGTATCTGGTGAACCGTCTGTATTGAAATACTGCCAACCAATTTCATCAAAGTCTGATGCATCGTCTGAACGAAGTATCTTATACATTACTTGAATTTCAGAAGTTTGGAACTTCGCAGCATCCAAGTAACACTTGATTGAATTTGCTGGGTTCTTTAATTGTGCCTTACGAGTAATATATACACTCTCATTACTATCACCATCTGGATCAGTTGGTGGAGTATATTCAGAAGTTGGGTAAACAGCAGAAGAAGAATCTATATTATCCAATCTGTTTGCAACTGTTACTACTGATCTCTTATCTAAGTCGATTATTGGAGACAAGTTGTCCTTCTTAGATTGCATTGTGAATGTAACTTCTAAAGACTTTTCACCACCCATCTCATTCGATTCGTTGATTGGAGAAGCAATAAGTTTAGGAGCATCAAACACATGATTGTCATTTAAAGGAACAATTTCTGCATCTGCAAGAGTTTGTTTAACAAATGAGGTTTCATTACCACTTGGAGAAGTACCACTTGTACCTCTCATCTTCGCAGTTAAAGAAGTGTCTGGACTTTCAATTGTGGAGAATAGAGCCTGCATTTGATCCATCTGAGCATTCTCAGAAACAATACCAGCACTTCCACCAAAGTTACCAGACGAAGTTGCAGCAGTTGTTGTTGCAAGAGTGTAACTATCCATTTGAGAATCATTGATATCAGTATGAGTTTTGTTTATCTCAGTGAGAGGAATTCCACCAATACTATACCTTTCAACATTAACACCAGTAGCAAAAGCGATTGCAGTTCCTTCAACTCCACGAGTGATACTTTCAATAATTTTTGCATCACTGGAATTAGTTGTTCCTGTAACAACTTCCGATACAGGATCACCTTCTTCGTCTACAGAAAATAATTTAAGTGTAACGGCAGTACTTGTACCTACATCAGTTAGTGTAGATGCAAGAGTTAGTGTTGTTGCAGTATTTGTAATTGCACCACTTAAAGTAGAAGTGACTCCAGAACTAATACCACTAATTACAACATTGTTCTTAGTGTCATCATACATATGATGATCTCTATGTAGAACTTTAACTTTCTGTAGTCCAGTAAATGTTCTGATAGGGTCTGTTTCCAAATCAGCAGTCTCTACGTCATCGTTAACAAACTTAATATTAGCAGTCTTTGATGTGTCAAACTTAGCACGATAGATTTTAAATTTCAAATCTTCCATGTCATAAGCTGTCCATGTAGAGTTGTTCTGTGACTTAAATAGAACACCCAAATAAGGTTGTTCTGATACAAGTCTCTTACCACCAACATCTTTCTCACCCATGCGTGAAATCCACACAAGGTAATCTGGAGAATCCGTTTGAAGAACAATAGCAACTTCTACACCATTCTTAACATAAACAGGTTCATCAAAAGTAAACGTAGTTGCAGCAGAAGCGTCACTTGATACTTCGCACTCTTCTGGCAATAAGGTTTTACTTGCAAAAGGTAGAACTTTAGTTGTAGGATATCCAGTATTCATTTCACGAATCTGACATGTAACTGGAATGTTATCATCCACTTGTGAGAAGAATACATCAATCTTTGTGATGTACTCACCACCCTCAACTTGAGGCATAAATGACTGAGCAACTGGATCCCACCAACCAACAATAGCATCTCGTGTTTCTGTGTTACTTGAAGTTCTTGTCTGATTAACATTCCTTGTAATAACTCTAGCGTTACGAGTTCTCACAATAGTTTCTCTTGTACTTCTTAGTTCTCCATTAGCAGTATATGTAGCCTGAGCAAAAGTTTCTGGTTCTGGATTTTTCGTATTATTTGAAGAAGAAGTAAGACGGAACAGTCTTTCACCAGTTCTGAACCTTGGGTTATTTCTTGTTCTTGCATCTGGAATTGCAAAGTATCCTTCAATAGAACCAGCTGCGTCTGTAACCAAAGAGGTTTCATCTGCACGAAGATAGTCATATCTCTTCAGTCTTCCAGTAGAAGGTAAAAGAGTTTTAGCACCATCAATTACTCTGATTGTAATTTCACACTGTTTATTTGTATTAGAATATCTTGATGTATTAAAGAATGCAAAACTGTTTGTACTTGCATCAACAGCCCTACCAATATTAGTAAATCTGCGAGAACTTTCAATTTGAATTAGACTCTTAGGAATTATATTTCCGTCTTGGTCATAAACACGAACATCATACAATCTATCATCTGTTCCAAGTCTGTTGTTTGTGTCTGTAAAGAATGCTCTTATACCTACATTACCATTATGGTTTGGAGTGAGGTTTAGTCCACTCTCAGTAACAACTGAACGTGTGCTGCCAGGATACTGTTGTGTATTGATTGAAATATACTTTCCACGAGTTTGTGTTCTATAAGAAATAGTTGCAATTAGTGGATTTGGCCCTATTTTGAAATAATCAAATTCGACTTTAGAAATACTACTCCAAGAACCTACTAAAGATGTTACTAGTTCAGATACCTTACCTTTAACACCACCACCAGTAGGGAATACATACTTAGCAACACTTCTCTTATCAAAGAAAGGGTATACTTGAGTTAGAGGTTTCATACCTGATGCTTCAAAGTGTACGTTTCTTGCACGAATGAATGGAACAACTGCACGAGCAACAACTCTATCACCTCTAGACTCCTGACTAATTCTAGGAACTACAGTAGTACGAATACCACTTCTAGTTTCTCTAGTTGAAGTTGTGGATGTAGTTCTCTCAATAACAGGACGGAAAGGAACTCTACGTTGAGCACGAGCCCATGATCTTTCCCTAAATCTTGTTGTACTTGTTGCAGTAACACCACTCCATTGAGTCTGCCATGCATTCCAAACTGTACCAAGAGCGTTACGATTAGCAGCGAGAATGGTATCAAAGTTACCCTCTCTGTTAATAACTAAGTCTGGCAACCTTCTAGTTTCAAACCACTCATCACCTTCTGGTGTGAGTTTCATATTACCAGCCCATGAGAAGTTCAACACAGGGTTAAGATTTTCTACACGAGTTGCATATGGTTGATTAGCAGTAACTTTATGTTCATATGGAAGAGTCAGAATAGAACCTGTTTTCTGATAACCACTAGACGTTCTATCAGTCTCATTTGTGTTATCCTCAACCATAGTTACGTTTTTCATAAAGTATTTTGGACGTAACTCACCAGCTTGCATATCTACTGCAACACGATAATCTGGATGTTTAACATCACCAGTTGCGTGTCCAGCGAAGTTGTCTACAAGGAAACCTGACTTAAATCTATCAAGTCCGTTTGCATCTTGTATCTGTAAAGAATCTGCCTCTTTCTCTAAGAGGTTCAATACAGTATAGTATTCCATATTATCAATGCGATTTTCTAGTTTAGCAATATCTGACATTGAGTATTTTGGATTATCTTTAACTATCAACTGCACATCATCTAAACTTAAAATATAAGCGTTAAGAGCAAGTTCTGCAATTAACATTGCATCTTGAATAACAGGAGGGTCGGTTGGGTTCTCTGATGGAGTACCCTTCGAAACAATAAATTCTCCAGCAGAAGTAAGATATAGTGCATCTATTCTAGGAAGATAGAATTCAAAATCATAACCGAAATTTGAACCATCCTTTGGAATGTTTGTTGTTGAACCACCAGCACCAGAGAAGTCTCTACTCTCAAATGTAAATGATACATCAGTAACTTTGTCTGCTGTGTATAATTGAGCAGGACTAGTTAGTGCAATATTAGTAGAAGACATTGTTGCATCTGCAATACGAGGTCTGAAGTCTACTGCATCACGCAAGTCATATTCACCACTAGGTTGTGCAACCTCTGGATCAACACGAGTTGCAGAATACGTTGGGATATCTTTATATGAGATAGTTGAATATGAATCTACTGTAAAGAAGTCTCCAGTACTGTGTGTAAAGTAATCAAACACTACAAGAAGTTTACCAGTAGGAGAGGGAGAAGAGCCTTTTCGAACAATTCTACCTACGTCATAAAAGTTATCTCTTTGTCCAGTATCTAAAGTAAAATTATTTGTAACAAGTTTGTCTCCAGCAGAGAATGTTTCTAAAGTAGCAGTCTCAGCACTTTCTAATCCTAAAATTTGTTCTCCAGCATCAAAAACTGCATCTCTGATTGGAACAAAAGTCATTGGGGATTGTGGATTAATTACAAAGGCCTTTGCACCAGATGTTTGTCCAGTGACGATTTCGCCTTGAGTAAATACACCAGTTCCACCAGTAAATGTCCACTGTGGAAGTCTTGGGTCTGTAGAATCATCTGCTGATTCAAATACAGCATTCAGTTTATGAACATCAGCGTAACCAAGAGATATCTCGTGATCATGTGCAGACGTACCAAATGCAGCTGCACCACCCACACCATCATTGTCTACGATAACCATAGACATTCTATTTCTTACTTTGGTTTTTTCTGTTGCAACAGTCTTAGTCATAGTTGCAACTAGTCTAACAGTTGCAGCGTTACCAAGAAGAGATGTTGAAGTGATACTTAATGATGTTGATGAATTACTAACTGTAACTTCATCAGAGTTAAGATTAATTATATCACCAAGAACAGCAGAACCACCACCAGCGGTAGTTACAACTAAATTGTAATCTTCATTGTCTACAGAATTAAATGTTTCGTTTGCACCAGTAGATGTAAAAGTAACAACACCAGCACTTGAGGTTGTACCTACAAAAGTCTTACGGATAGTTATACTTGAATCTGTAATGAAGTTATTAGCAGTAGTTTTTAGAGTTTTGATTGTATCTTTTTGCAGTTTTCTAAGAAGTACGTTTTTGTTTTGATCTACAAGTTTAGCACGCAGTCTTTTTAGTTGAACTGATGTTACACTATTAGTAACATCTGAATCTAAATCCAAGACTTGTCCAGCGACAGAATCAACTTTCTTTGTTTCCAAAGAACCAGAAGCGCCTGTTGGAACTGATATTACATCTCCAACTCGCAAGTCATTACCGAAATCAGTTTGGAAACCAGTGACAGCATCTTTGTCTGTACCAATACTAATAGTACCATTGATTGTAAAAGAGTCATCTAGAACAAAGTCAGCAGTAAAATCTTCAGCTGAACCAGCACTACTATCCATATAAACTTGTTTAACTGCATCAAAGTTAAAACTTGAAATTGATGATGCAGTAATATCAGTGTTTCCAGAAGTTTCCATAAACTCATCTGCAACACTAGAACCAGTAGATATAAGTTTCTCACCAACTTGGAATACACCAACTACTGTTGTGAGAACAAGACTTGTTCCAGTACTATCAGAATGCACATAACCATATGCACCAGAGTTTGCGCCTGTAATCTTTGCACCTGTTACCATACCACCAGCACCAGCTGCAGCAGGAGTTCCACTCAAAGTAATCTTAGTGAACATTCTCAAGTCAAACATATAAAGTTTAAACTGAGCATCAGCATTCATTACATCAACTGTTCCAGAGGTTTGGTTTGCATGATGTTCTATTGCACGAGCACGTGCTACACCAATCTTCGTTCCATTTGATGAACCACCAGTTGTGTTCTGAGTATCGAACAACTGAATGTCACGATACGGTTTATCAATAGAACCAGATATTTCTGGAGTAATTTCTGGTTGTCCATGTGCGTTTCTAATTAGAGCATAGTTACCAACTTCTACAGGAGTAACAGCACCATTGAATGAATTAAATGTTCTTGGTTTTTCTACATCAACATATGTTGGAACAATTGTTTCTATTTCATAACCACGAACATATGCTTTTCCTGGCGAGATTTGTGTTGTCAGAAAATCATCTGATGCAGTATTTCCACTGTCTGTAGTTTCACCAGCAGAGTATACACCATCATTCAAACCATCATCTAAGTTTTCTAATTTTTCTACATCAAATTTATTTACAGTAAAGTCACCATACAAATCGTATGTTCTTCTTGCAAGGGTATCCCCAAGAACTGAGTATTCTGTGTTTCGTACTTTCTCTTGTACAACACCACTATCAGTTCTAAGAAGTTCAATAAAGTTCTCATCTTCTTCTGAGTCTAATGCAAGTTTAGCAAGAGTAAGAGAAATCTTTAGACGGTGAGCGCCTTTAGCATTTACGTTAGAAGAACCTTGTGCGTTATCTAAAAGAGATGTGTCTTCTTCTGGAGTTTCTAATGTTTCTGTAACAGTTAGTCCAACACGATAAGAAGGTATGTTAGTATATTTGTCTAGAATAATTCTCTGTTCTGATACTCTGACAAAGTGTCCACGAATAAAGTAAACACCTTCTTGAATATTAGCAGATGAACCAATAGCAGTAGCGTCTGTAGCCTGCAATTGTGCAGAATCAATTCCAGAAGCAAATGCACCTACAGTATCATCAGCAGAAATCTTTTCTCCATTTGCAAAAACTGTTGTTACATTATCTGTACCAGTAGCAACATATTTTACGAATAGAGTAATAGGGTCAGTTGCGTTTGCAGCAACTGCTTCAACAACTTCTGCAACAACACCACTAGCAGAACCAGTAATTTTCTTGCCGACAAAATCTTGAATGTAACTAGAGACTTCTGTTGTTTCTAGAAGTCCTTGCAATTTAACTGCATAATACTCATTAGTAAATCCAGTTGCGCCAGGGATGACAACAGTTCCTTCTTTGAACATATGTCTACCATGTCTTTCAACTTGGTTTTGTAAAATTGTTTGAAGTGCAGTTAACTCTCTTGCTTGGACTGAGAATCCAGGCCGAAAGAGTACCCTATGAAAGTTTTTGTCTTCTGCAAAATCATCATAATACGGGGCTACATTAAGATTTGTATTTTCCATTGTTTAGAATTCCACTACGATTTTAATATCTTCTGTTTGGTCAGATGCACGAGAAATTGGGCGTCTATTTTCTATGTAGATAACTTTTCCACTATCTGGTTGTAGTTCTGGATTTGCGTATGTACTTGCAGTACCAACACCATTACTGTTTGAACCTGTAATAACATTAGAACCACTGAACGCAATCACATTACCATTTGCAGCAAGTCCATAGTTTGCATATTTCTCTTGTTGGTAATATATAGTGTTCGTTGCAGAATCGAATTCTACAACTCTACCTACTGCGCCTGTAGTTGATTGTGTAATAGTTTCATCAATCTCATACGCAGTAGTCGGTGCAGATGCTAATGTTACAGAATATGTTTGTCTTGCAGTAGAACCAGTTGCTACTGTTGTTGTACCAAAGTTAAATGGATTTTTAATGATACCCACTTCTCTGAAGTCGTTTGCAATTGTAAAGTCATTACCTTCGTTCTGTTCAAGTTTAACATTAGTCATCACGAAGTGTCCACCAAGTTCATGTACAGCATCCTTACCATGTCCACCATTTGGAGAAATGATTGGTTGAACTGAACCACCAGTACCACTACCGATATTTCCAGCAGTATTTAATCCTGTGTCTGTATAAACATTAGTCAAGTCGATATTAGCAAATGTGTAACCAGAACCAATTGTATACATGTTAGTTCCAGCTGAACCTTGTTTTGCAATAGAGTTTCCAGATACTACAATCTTTACAATACCGTTTGCACCATCTCCATCCACTGGAGAATAGTAAGTTCCATCTGT
>CERI01108444.1_pt1 | contig 12295 bp, 13 predicted proteins | sample 350261 | NCBI WGS metagenome assembly CERI01 (sample SAMEA2620979, study PRJEB7988) | marine metagenome | isolation source: saline water (ENVO:00002010), including
ACATCCCATTAATTCATGAGGTTTCAATATACCACCCTCATATAACTGCCATTGTTTTGAAGCATCTACTGCTATTGATACGGGACCTATTCTTGATACCGCGTCCGCTAATGCATATTCATCCCCTGATTTAATATCAGTCCAATTAGATATCCGAATTTTTGTATTGTCCGATGAAAACATACATTCTCCTTCCTCACCAGTATATGGGTAATCCTTCTCTGTATCAACATAACCATTTTGTTCTTTAATTATATAATCAAAGGCATCATCCATTAAACCACCACTACATCCAGAACAACATTCCGGACCACCATTTATTCTCTCTCCCTTTACACAATCTATTAGATTCTGTTCACTCAATTCTATTACATTACCACTATTGATAGCATAGGCTGACTCAATTGACGCGATCGCACTAAAAGTCCAACATGAACCACATGAACCCTGATTTTTTACGGCGGCTAAGACGTCCTTTGTTCGCCAGTCGATAAATTCTGGAAGACTCCCTATTCTAATTTCGTGGATATTATCACTATCCAAACTATCTTTATGAAATAATTTGAGATATGATGAAAATTCACCCTCTGTTAGATCTGAAAATTGATTGAATACCGTCATCCTATTTTGTTTATAGTTTGCGTTATAGTCTTCTACTATCGCATGATTATGAGCGAAGACTGTTAAACGATATGCAAATTCTTCAACAGTTTTATGGTTTTTTTTAAAATATTTTGACATATTTTGAAATGTATCCGTCAATTTATCAATACTCTCTGTTTTATCGCCACTTTCACATGGATATGTTGATACACAGTCATCAATAAAATGAGAACAACACTTTGGCATTAATATACCACGTCCGTTTCTTCCTAAAAATTTTTGAGCGTTCATTGTGCTTGCGATGAAGAAGAAAAATGATGCAATTTTCATCCCGTTAGTATATATTTTAAATATTAAAATACTCGTAATATTAATGCGAGGAGGAAAAACTATATTAAAAGTTGATAATTTTATCATGGGAGGAGCACCAAAAGGCGAACCCCTTACTGATGAAACGATACACAAGGCTGTTCGTGATTTCCTGAATGACGGACCCGCAAAAATTGAAGTTGTTGCTAAATACGGACCAATTGAAAATTGGAATGTTTCACAAGTGAAAAACATGGATGATTTATTCAATATGACAAAAATTGACTATTATTCCAAAGGAAAAGAATTCGATTTACCATTAAACAAGTGGGATACTTCAAATGTTACAACTATGGCGAGGATGTTTTATAGAGCTGAAAAGTTCAATCAGCCTCTTAACAAATGGAATACAAGTAAAGTAACTAATATGTCCGGAATGTTTGAAGAAACTAAAAGATTTAATCAACCTCTTACAAAATGGGATACAAGTAAAGTTACAAATATGTCATCTATGTTCGCGAAGGCTTTTGACTTTAATAAACCCTTGAAATGGGATACATCAAATGTAACTGATATGAATCATATGTTTTACGATGCTTACAGTTTTAGCCAAGGACTTAACACTGGTAAATTAACTGACTCTAAGGATGCGTGGGACGTTTCAAACGTTACAAATATGGACTCCATGTTTCATGGGGCTAGTGGTTTCTCGAAACCTCTTAATAAGTGGAATGTCAAGAACGTTGAAACAAAGAATTCATTTTATCCTGAAAAATATAACAAAAAACATGGCCCTCAATGGGTCGGAAAGATTCAAGATAAGACAATTCGTTATGATCTTAGCACATCTTTGTATCAATTAAGAGAAAAATACCCTACATTAGAGTCAGAACATTTGGCTAAAATATTAACTGAATATGCGGAAAAAATAAAATCCGGAGAGAAAACCTTTCTCAAATGAAACCATTTAAGCATGATAATATTATAAACAATAATGAAAAGCCATTTCGTGTTTTTTTTATACGTAATATTTTGTAATTCTCTAATTTATCCAACAAAAGTAATTAATCCAACTGTAAATGATAAAAACTGTAATTATGCCGCGAATCTAGGAAATTGTATTGATAACCTTCGACAAGATATTAGAATATTTCCTTATAAATCTTTAAATTGGAATATCTATACAGATGATCTCGAATTTGTTGAACCAGGAGGTATTACTACTTATGGTATTGACAGATATAAACAAAATCTCTCATTACTAAGATTGTTTAGAAATGTTATAGGCTCAGAAGTTACTGTAAAGTATCGTCTTAGATATGATATGAACTATCGCAAAATCATTATAACTTGGTATAGTGTGTGGCAAACTAATTTTATACCAACCTATATTGATGCTGTTTCAACTTTTTATTTAAATGATGAAGCCTTTATATATAAACACACAGTTGATAGAATTCAGACAAATAAGAATAATTTATGGACTGAATTATCAGAACAAATCTTATACGGCCAAAACACACCACAACTGAGTCCATATGATACATTCTTAATTGATGAAACACCCCTTAATGGATTCTTAGTTGATACTTGTGAATATATATGGGATTGTGAAGCACCTGACGAAGATTGCTGCGATTTTGTTTTATTCAAAACGTGTTGTACTAATGGCTTGGGTATGCCTATTAATCCTCAACCCGAACCAATACCAATACCAATACCAATTGAACCCCGACGACCAGAAGTTTTTAACACATTAAAAGCAAGATAATATATACAATTTAAATGATATTTAATATCAGACGTTGGTCCAGACAGACGAGATACTTTATTATTCGTTTTTTAGCACTTTTGATGTATATATCATTAGCATTCATTGCTTTACACCGTTATTTAAGTAATAAAAACTTTTATATTTTTAGTGTGTGTTTTATTTTTTCTGGTATTCCTTTGATAATTTACTATTTTTGGTGGGAATTTATAGGCTCTATTGATATTCCAAATGATAGGGATTTGAATATACAAATTTAAAACATTTTAAATGTATCTAATTATAATCATATAATGATAGGGTCGCGAGTTTTTAAACTGCTATGTTTGTTCCCTCTTGGTCTTTCTTTAAAAACACCTTCAAGTAAAGTCGATAATATTTTTACCAGACATTCTTCATATCAAATGGAAATAATAGTTGATACTTTATATAAATACGCCTGTGATAAGAATAAAGATGCCACTTATGATGGTGATAAAGGAATGTTTAATGATATCGCTCATAATCTTTGGAATGTCAAGGGGTATATTGAAAAAAGACAAGACAAAGCAGTATATTTAGGATGGACCCCTCTATGTGCGACCCCTGATAAAATTCTAAAAACATTTACAATATCAAGAAATGACAATGCGGATGATGTTACATTTAATAAAATTCCACTATATTTTATTGTTTTAGAACCTAAGAATAACACTATATATGTTGAAAAAATCGTTCATAATCCATCAATTGACATAGATATCAACCCCTATTTTATAAAGGAACACTTATCTGAATTATCTAAAGAAGCAAACACCTCTCTCGATCTCACTCATCTTAAATTCTATGACAGTGGTCGCTGGTATCTTTCATTCAATCATAATTTTCAAACTAATGCTTAATAGGAATATTATCAATCATTGACGATAGTTTATTTAATACCATCTTTTTTGTCTTTATAATTTTTGAAATTATTAAAATTATATCATTTGTACGTCCGTTGTTATTTACTGGAAAATGTATCATATTTTTTTCCAAATACTCTAAATACATATGCAGTCTTTCAATAAATGTCGCAATATATTGTTTATCACTAGAATATATGCTTTTTGGTAGTTTCCTTCCACAGTTACTCCGCCATCTTATTTGTTTAGAATCATATTCTTTTATATCTGCACTCTTAGAGAAAACGCCGACTATTTTCATATTTTTGCCGGAAATAGATTGAATGTCGGTTATTTCTAGTGGATAATTACCACAAAGCCAACCATCTAATCTATGGGCGATTTGCCCATTACCTAGTATCTTCATAAGTTTGCAGTAGGGTGAGGTTTTACCAAATACTCGTTGAAATATGTCTAAACAATACCGCGCCCACGAGTCTAAATTACAAGTTTCAACTCCTAATAGCATCCAAAATGTGCTTTTATCGCCTTTTACATTTATCTTCTCTTCATAATAGTCTTCAATGGTGTCAATTAATTCATCTGGAAGCGACAATCCCCTTATAATGGAATAAGCTTCTTCGTTTCTTATACGAGATTTAGGTATATATTCCATCTTATGATACTTTTATCTTCTATAACACACATCATTTTTCTTGATGAAACTGTTTTATGGATTATCTTCATCAAAATCAGCGTCAAAATCGTGTGCGAATTCCTCATCAAAGTTTTCATTACTCTCATCAACCTGGACGCTCCCCTGATATAATGCTGCTACAGTAGATAGTGAGAACTGTTGATCTTTGCCAGTAGCGTAAAGACCAAGATTGCGATTCTTATCTTGGGCATTGAATTCCGGATTTGTTTTAGCAATTTTAATGAACTCTTGAACCTCATCTTCTTTCGCTTCCGCATGACCGAAATCTACACGAGCCTTAGTCATTTTACCGAGTCGTCCACAGAATATTTCCTTATTTTTCATAACACTTTGAACTATACTTTTTAACATAATCTTATAATCAGACATTGATAAATCATCATTCGGTAAATCAGCCTCATGAACTAAATGTTGTATTAAATGTAACCATAGATCACGCCAGGACTTTTCACCTATAAATTTAGAAATGAAATTTGAATATTCACTTAAATCATCTTTAACTATCTTTAAAAACGCCTCGTAATTATCTTGCGATTTGATCTCCACTTCCTTCTCCCTTGATTCATTAAGCCATCTATTTATTGGTTCGGCGACGGTTGTTTTACTCAATGCTTTCCACTCTATTGGTAGTTTGAAATTATATGCATCTGTTATAGGTCTTATTAATAATACAGGAAATAACTTAGTTAAACATTCATAATGATGTTCTAATTCATCCACATCTAACTCTGTTTCTGTAATTTCAGCCCATTCAATTCTATTTGTACTCAATTCCCCTTTGTGAAATTTACTCCAATGAGTTCCCAATTTTGGTAATTGGTTTGATACAGTCCCGGTTATTTCTAACATATTTCCCTTTATGGATTTTGGTTTCACTATAATCTCATCAATACCATTGAATGATTTATTAATGAATGTTGTTGAATATTTATTTTCTTTTAGTGTTGTGATTTTTTGTAAAGTTGGTTTGTAAGAGTATTTAAAAATTTCCGCATTTACCTCAATATATCCCCAGATACTTTCAGCAGCAAGTTTTATATTTTTCTCTAAAAACGTTGTGGACTCACTTGCCCATACTGGTTGTTCTTTTGTCTTAAATATAGTTTTATAATATTTATCCAAAACTTCTGCTATTTTTTCTGAATTTATCCCTAGATTCGTATAGAAATATGAAGTTATATATAATCCTGATTTACCTGATATTTTTAGTGTTTCACTATCTTTTAACTGTAATAATTTCTTATTAATCTCAGCACGCCCCCCTCGGAGTGCATCTTTATCAGCTTCCTTCTTAGCCTTCTTATAGCCGTCGAAATATCTTTTTAAACTTTTTATCTCTTTCCCTTTACCTTTAGTGACACTTTTCATCAATAATTGCCATTTTTTATCATCATCCGCTTTATCTTTTGGTTTTTCTTCAACCAGTTTTTTTAAATAATCACCTGTTATTTTACCGAATTTTGTATTATATGTTTCCCATTCAGCAGACTTAAAAAATTTTTCGCTACACTCCTTGTAATCTTCTAAATTTATAGAAATTGCTGCCTTATACTGCTTTATATTGAACTCCTCCAATAAACGATTAAATCCCATAAAAAAACATTCCTTCGTAATAATATCACGCACATTATCTGTATCTTTCAACATAATTCCTTGAACTTCATCAATCCCCATTTTTAAAACAAAGCCCCCCGCACTTGTTATTCTATTATCTTCAATAGAATAAATATCTTCTTGATTGCCAATAATAGAACCATCGATAATACTTACAATATTACTTGTATTTTCCTCATCCTTACCCCATTGATTAATTAAACATTCTTTGTGAAGACGCGAATTTGGATTTAATTCCGCATTAATTAGAGGTAATATATGACGAGGAAGGAATTGACCTTCTGTATGAATGTCATAAAAATAATATGGATGTTCTCCAAGTTTGGCGTCACGAACATATTCTCCTGATGTCAAAATATACAGTTTTGTTTCATTACGTTCTGTTATATCCTTTATAGATTCAGCACTTAACCATGCTACTTCTGCCGGCGATTTTTCAGATATTTCAGAAACTACTACTTTTTTGTCCTTTTTGGATGATTTATCTACCATCAAATTTATTCCCACAACTTTTGATTTATGGATTTTTGCTGATACATTAATGCTCTTCACATAATCTCGTTTTTTATTATTAATATTACTTACAATATCTGTTTTTGATTCTTTTGTTTCAATCTCGTTTAATATATATGATGCATCTTCTTTATTAACACCTTTTCCGAGAAGTTTAGACATTGCCTTTTCTCTAGGCCAAATTTTACCCGCCCATAAATACAACTCCAAATCAGATAGATCGAGTTTTGATGAAGTTTCATTAATAAATGTTGTTTTCATATCTGTAATTTTTACGAGGTTCATATCTTTGGCAATTGGTTCTCCATCGGGTGTTTTTTTAATATATTTGAATATTTTATTCTTATCTTTCACTGTAAAATCCTGTATATTGAGAATGTCTTTCACATAACTTATATGGAAATCTCCCTTTGATGTCCCCATAAGAGGAAACAGTTTTTCACCGGCAGCCTTATACATTAATTCAAATTCATTCACAGTGGGGGGAAAGTTATTAAATGTAATATCCGTACCATTCAATGAATATCCAGCAATCTCTACTTTGTCGGCGGTATTTTCTATTTTCTCTTTTTTATATTCATATGGCGCATTTAATACAATCTTTGTTTTGTTGATATCATAAGCCTCCGTGCCATAGGATATTTCAGTGTTTTCGCCCACACTTCCATCATTAATAATTAACGGTGATAATGTATTTTCTAAAAATTGGGAATATCCTTGATTGCTGGAAAAACTGTCCTGCTTTCCAGATTGATTATTTGGGCTATAATTTTTCAAAATTGGGTGGACTGAGGCAGTTGAATTGAGATTATTTTTCAATATATCTCCATAATTTTTTGGTCTATTAATATTAACGTCTAGTATTTTATTCATTAAAATTATTGTATCATTGCCATTAATATCAGGAAACATATTACGTATAGTTTCACAAATACTTTCTCTCTTCTCTTCATCAGTCATTTCTTTTTGCTCCAATGGAATTGCAGCACCAGTAATAGCGAATACTGTTGTGTCTTCCTCTCCTTGGTCTAATACATCTTCATCATCTGATTCACTTTCAGAATCACTATCTAACTCTATTTTACAAAAATCTATTATTCCCTTATTATTACGTTTAGATATACCATTGGATATATTAATATCTATTTCTATTTTAGACAAATCTTCCACCTCAACTTCAGCATCTACACACGTTATTATTCCTAATTCATTATTTATTGCTCTAATTTGATACTCTGTACCACCCTTTATTTCAGAATCATTCGATGTAATAACTGTATATAATCCACCTGTAGTTAAAGTTCTATATGATAAATCTAAGAAATCACTATGACTATCATTTATGACGCTCATTTCTACTTCACCATCATCGTATAAAACGGTAACCGTATCTGTGTGTGTATCATATTTATATTCAAAACCTTTCCAATCATCATCTAATATACCACATGTATCGCACATATTTTGAATTGATTCTACCTTTGTTATCTCAAAATATAACTCATCTTCGTTGATATAAGTTATTATTCCTATAATTGTTTCACCGAATTCTATGCTAACAAGCTCGCCAAGTCTCATTAATGAAGAATACTATTTTTTTTATCAAAAATCTAAACTTAAATAAATCTTTTTATCTTTTACATTATGGAATTCGATTACACACTCTCAGTTACTTTTGATAATGATGATACTCATCTATCGGCAAATAATTTTATTAATAGTGTGTCTTTAAATAGAACAATAAATATTAATACGACGGTTAATAATGAACTCGGTGATCTTGAAGATTTTAAGCAGCGTATACGAGCATTAATAGAACTTATTTTAGAAAGACTTGCTAATCAAAATGAACTATCGGAAAAACATCATAATTTGACGCATGCGGAATATGAAAATTCTATAAATCGTAGCACTGGTACTAAGAAACTTATTAAAGAAAAAGGCGGTGTTGTTGTTTGCCCTATTTGCCTAGACGAACTTAAACCGAAAAGAATATGGCATAGTCCTCCATGCGCTCACTTATTCCATCCAAAATGTTTAAAAAAATATCTAACCAAGGCATGTGTTCGTCCAATATGCCCTGTTTGTAGAGAACCAATTGTATCCGATAGTTTTAAAGTCAAGCCCGTTTCGCGCGAAGGTGACAGAGTTTCCGCACACGATTGATCTCTTCGTTTTTTGGAATATGTGAGAAACGTGTATATATAAAACCAGGACTGGCTTTGGAAAAGTCAAAACTAATATATTCCTTAGTTAGTTTGAAGGCATTCTCTTCAAGCAACGCATCCAGGTCTTCTTCGTCGGCAGCAGTCACAACATCGTCGAGAAATTCTTCACCATAATCTGGGTCTGTGAATACCTCTCTGTCTCTCAGTATTCCTTCATCAAAAAGCCATCTATGATTTGATAATCCGAAAAGTTCAGCGCTTGATACTTCTTTCTCTTGACCCATGAATCTGTCAAATTTCGGTTTGAATTTACTGATTACATCAAATGTAGCAACTTCATAATTAGCAGTCACATCCAGAATTGTCTCGGTGGGGTCATCATCTGAATCATACTCGTCTAGATCAATATAATTCTTGTGATGCTTTACTATCCCTCGCGTAAATATTACTGTGAAGAGTTTAAATTTCTGATTCACAATTGCGTTTGCGGTAGGCGCTCTGCTAAATAAAGTAATCTTCCTCTGCAATTCTATTGGCAACTTATTGCCAAGAATATTCTCCATTTTTATAGTTTTCGTCTAATACAGTTTTATTGACGCTAATTTACTTTTCAGGGTCATGATACCGTCATTTTTATGTAAATTAAAAATTTCAATACTGGAAAAATGATTATTAATGGATGAAGTTATTATATACATGACATATGAGTGAAGAACAAAATAGGCACCCTTCAAATCACATAATACCGCATAGACCAGAAACACCAGGTTATTTATTTCCTAGAATAAATTCTTATAATTCACAAGAATTGCAACCTTCATTGAGTAGAACTGGTAGAAATAGACGTCAAAGTATTGTGGCTAGAGATGTCATAATTCCACCACCATTACCTCCCAGACCGTCAATGGTGAGTAAAGAGCATGATGATAAATTAATTTATGACGCTGCAATGATGCTTATGAAACAGACTAAAAAACCTCAAGTAGTTTTAAATTTTAACAATAAACCCAAAAGACGATGCTGGAAAAGATTGTGCGGACTTAGTCTAATAATAATGTTGCTGTGTTTAGTAATATTATACTTAAATAAGAGGAAATTCATTCAATCAACTTCACCACGACCCAGACCGCAGCCAACACAGCAACCTATAATTGAAGAAAAAGTTATAACACCACTACTTAGAACATCTCAGGACACGTCTTATGAACCGACGGAAATTCCATCATACTTCCCTACGAATATTCCTACAAAAAAACCATCCCATATTCCATCAAGAAGTCCGTCTTCATTTCCCACTATAAACCCATCATCATTACCAACAAACATACCTAGTTTAAAACCATCTATTCCATTGTTTCCTACACAAAATCCAACAACAAAATTTCGGAAGGTAAACAACTTTAATGAGTTTCTTGATGCATTACAAATAAACGATGTTATAATTGATATTCGGGAAAATATTTACGTTAATAATTCAGGTCTCTATATTACACCTGGAAATATAATTAAATTAATGAGCTCAGAAGGTTCCACTATACTTTGTAAATAGAATTATTTTATTATTTTAATTAATGGGGAAAATAACGTACAGTGATGGTCGAATACAATATAGTTTAAAAGGAAAACCGGTTTCAAAGAGTGAGTATGATGCATACACGCGTCGCCAGAGAATTAAGAGTTCTTTGAAAATGATTGCTTTCCTAACGGTGAGTGCATTAATGGTTATTTTTTCAATTTTTTTGGGCTATAAAGTCGGTAATATATCGGGAACAGTTGCGCTTTTGGTTAATCTTCTGTTTTGGGGATACACATTGATTTGTTTTTCAGGTGCTGTGTCTTCTGCATGTGGATGGGGAGTTTTGATTGGATTATTTTACTACTTCCCTATTACTTTGATTCTAATAATAATAAGTAGTATTAGAATATATGTCGGCATATAAGAAACAGTTCAGCGAGGCGTTCGGATATACTGTAAATGGCAAAAAAATGTCAAAGAGTGAGTATGATGCATACAAACGTCGTGGCCGCAGGGGAGAAGCTTTGTTTACATTATTTATTTTATTGGTTTTTGCATTTGCGACTTGGTTTTCAGTTCCATTTGGATATAAAGTATCTAATTTATCAGGTAATGTAGCGTACGCGGCCTTTGTTATGTATTGGGGGTTATTTGGTGCTTGTTTAGTATTCTCAACTGTTGGTGTCATTGATCCCATGGGCTGTCCTTTGAGTGCCATAGGACTGCTTATGATATATTTACCCTTTCTTCTATTTACAACTTTGAGAAATAGTATTATATTAGCATCACGATAAAATTCTTAGTGTTTTAATAGATTATAAATATAATATATACTATCTCATTTAAGATATGGTATGTTTCTTAAATAGAGGTAATACCTGTTATTTCAATAGCTTAATACAAATACTAATCCATCTAGATTATAGTCATTATGAATTAAATACCATAACTTCTCCTGCATTTAAGAATTGGTTATTAATACTCAATAAATTAAGACACCAGAAACATAATAGGGTCGTCGATCCCCAATTATTATTTGATTTTTTAAAATGGTATGACTATTTTCCAAAAGGGAAACCACATGACGTCCATGAGGCACTTTTGAAATTAATAGAGATATTTAAGGTAAAATTTTTTGAATTTCAGTTTTTAGAGGTTTTAACAGCTACAAGCTCTCCTTATGAACCGAATTTCATTAATACTCCATTTTCTGCCTTGGAGATTACCGCGTCTAGTCATAAGTTGGAAGATTGTTTAGATGAATATTTCAAAATAGAGGTCATACCAGATTGGAAAGATGAGAATAACATTATTCGTGAAAGATTGAAGTTATGTGCGATACAAATTTTACCGAGTGTATTAGTTATATTGATTAAGCAATTTTATCATAAGAAAAACAATTTGATATATCCATATAAGCTTGATTTAGCAAAATATTGTGCTAATAAAACGGCAACAATTTATTGTCTAAAAACAATAGTTATACATCAACATTCACATTATTTTACATATTGTAATGAAAACGGTCATTGGATAAAATATAATGATTGTCAATGTGAAGTGGTTAGAAAATACAGACTTATAACAGAACCTCCATATATGTTAGTTTATCAAAGAGAATAAAGATATATTAGGATATGGATTGTAGAATATGTTTTGATTCTACAGAGGAGAAGGTTATATCTCCTTGTGAATGTGATGGGAGTATGAAATGGGTCCATAAATCTTGTCTTGAAAAATGGATACACCATTCTGGAAATATAACATGCCCTGTTTGTAAATCTAAATTTATTATTGAAAAAAGTAGCAGAGACAGATTTTTAACATATTTACTCCATAGTAAAACATTCACAACATTTTTAACGATAATATTCGGAATGATGATTATATCTTTGTCCGTCATATTTCACATAAGATTCAATACATTGTTAATAGTCTGTTTTATGATAGTGTTCGGTATTCATTACATTCAAGTTTACTTCAATCACGAGGAATTGAACTTAGATTTAATTTTTGAGACAATTACATTATATAGCGCTAATCCCAACATGGATGCATCAGGACTTGCTATAATTTATTGGTGTTTATGGTTTCTTGTAGATAATGCAAAATTTAAAGTAATTACATGTTTAATAAATTAAACACGGACCGCATCGGTCTTGTAGTGAACGAGGTATGAACCTCCAGGGATGGGAACCTCAATTGGTTTAGCAAGGGCAG
>CERI01110048.1_pt1 | contig 12295 bp, 14 predicted proteins | sample 350261 | NCBI WGS metagenome assembly CERI01 (sample SAMEA2620979, study PRJEB7988) | marine metagenome | isolation source: saline water (ENVO:00002010), including
TCGGGAGAAAATTACCAGGGGTATGGACATCTAGTTAATATACCACTGGTGAATTTCTCGGAAGAGAAAATTAACGAACTAAAGGGTATCGAACAATCTCATAAAAATGAATTAGATAGACTTGAAAAATTATCTCCTGTCGATCTATGGATAAATGATCTGGGTTAAGTAATTATGTTACTCATCTATAATTTACTTCTTAAAAGGACTTGGACTACGCTTTGAACTACCAACTTTTAAAACTTTCATATTATTATTCAATAATTTAGCAATAGCATTTTGTGTTCGCGGAGATGCAGATTTTACTTGTTTTTTAGACATTGATTTTACACTCATTTTTTGTTTACCTCTTTTTTTTTCACTCATCTTTTTATTAACAGATCTTGATCTAGACGATGATCTAGAAGATCTTCTGGAAGTAGATTTCCTACTGGGAGATTTATTTTTCATGTTAGAATATCTTCTAGATGGCCCTATAAGTGGTGGCAACCTTCTTGGTGATCTACTTGGCGGCTTGGCTACCACGGGTGATTTACTACGCTTTGTTTTTTTCTTATCAGCTCTTCTACTTGCTCTACCCTTTGGTGCTGATTTAGAAGTAGATGGTTTAATCTTTCTAACCCATTCACCAATAGTTTCTTTATATTTTTTCTTATTTTCATTCTTTTTTAATTGAGACTGTGCTTGCTTTTTAATACCTAAATTTGACTTTCTTGGTGGGGTTCGTCTATTAACACGAACCCTTTCTCTTTCCAAGAATTCTTTAAATTCCTTATTTGCTAATAATCTATTTATAGCTTGTAATCTTTCTTTTCTTTGGTTTTCACTCTCAAAATTGTTTATCATTCTACCGCGACGATTAGATTCATTTTCTCTGGCTTGTTGTTCCCTAGCTGCATTTCCCCTGGTTGCAGCACGTCTTCTCCCTCCAAGTCTCTCTGCCCTTAACTCTGCCAGTCTCTGATCTCGATCCGCTATTCTTTGTCTATTCTCTTCTCTATAAACATTTGTTATCCGATGCCTATCTCTTGCAAATCTAGCTAAAAGTCTTCCTACTGGATGATTTGGTTCAAAATCTGGATGCCAATTATAATCACGATCTGGCAGTTCTATTGATATGTGTGGTCTTCTTGTAAGTCTTTCGTATGAAATGTGCCATCTTCCAAGTGGGTGACCACGTAAAAGATAAGCACGGTCTCTCGGATCATAACGTCCATATATAGCATCAAAATACCTTTTTCTTGTCTCGTCATCCGGGATCCACATATTGCCAGTTTTATCAAAAAGTTCCTTTTTAAATTTAAAAGAATTTGGTTCGGTATTACCTCTCTCTCTTGGTACTCTAAGGGGTCTTTCCTTTTTATTACCAGGAATCTTATTAGATCCCTTTTGAGAATCCTTTTTTTTCCCAGCCATATTGTTATATATTATATAAATAAAAAAAAATAGTTATATATTATAATGAGTAACGTTGGTAAGAAATTAATAGAGCTAGAAAATATTGAAACCAATCAATTTGTTTCATACAAAGGTATGAACTGGAAGATTATAGATAATGATTCGATGGGGTTAAAAAATTGTGTTAGATTAGAATCATTATCGGAAACAAATAAAAAAATAGTTTTAGTGACTAAAAAGTTTTTACATTTAGTAGAAATTATAGACAATCCAACTGATTAAGGGTTATTATAATTTATATTTTTTCCTTGTATAAACTGTCTTTCATCTTCTTTCTCTGATACTGATTGAGATAATTCATCTATATACTTTTTTGCATTTTCTTCCTCTTTTGACTTAGGTACCCAATTATTATAAGAATGAACTGCTTTATGAGTTTCATCTACCCATTCATTACTTTCTGCTAAAGTAAATGCCTCACCTTCCTCGTCGGGTACTATAAACCCATCAAGATCAGATTCCAATTCTGATTCTTCAGATGACATATCTGAATCGGAATCTGAATCTCCTATTTCTATTGTATCAATATCCTCAAGTTTTATAACCCTTGTAGTTGAAATTTTAACAAAACCAAACTTTTTCCATGCTATTTTATATCCTAAATTATTAGGTACGTGTTCAATTACTGATTCTAAAGGTACAAGAGAATAATCTTCTTCATATTCCCATTCTTTTGTTTCATCTTTTGTGGGTGTCATAAAAAAAACTTCGAGTTCATTTGTTTCCTTTACTTCACCTATTTTCTCTGCATACCAAATTTCTGAAGCACCTGATTCGTTTTCTCCATTTATTTTTAAAAGATCTCCGTTTTTAATTTCCTCTATACAGAACATTAATTATAATAAATGTTATTAATCCTTTAGACAATTTTTTTACCCTAAAGGATTAATAACATTTAATTTAAATGGATCCAACCAGACACCCTGTCGCGATGAAAACTGGTAATGATCTTCTTTTTAATGAAGATTCTCAAGATGATGACTTATTATTAAATGTTGTTGCAACAATGGGAATTTTAACAGAAAAATCTTTAGAAAGTGCTGAATTGTATTGCAAACATGCAAACAGGAATGTTATTCTAGGAGAAGATATACTTATAGCTCTTAAGTTCCAAGCACATGTCTTTTTTAATCTCCCAGGCGTAAAAGAAGATTGCATAGAGTTAAAAAAGGAAATAAGGTCATTCATAGATGAAGAAGAAAGTGATGAAGAAAGCGATGAAGAAGAAAGTGATGAAGAAAGCGAAGAAGATGAAAGCGAGACATGGACAGAGAGTTTATGTGATTGTGGTAGGTGTAAAGCAATGAACAAGTTTAACAAGGAATGGTGTGAATGGGTTCCGGAAGATTCTTTTCAAAAACTTATAAAAAAATCAATCGATGATACTGTAGATAGATTTAAATGATAGTGCGCGAAGACTTTTGTATTTAAATATTTATATAATAATATGAGCTCATCTTATACAATTCATGTTGATGATATTCACAAAATGAGAGATAAACGAGTAGAAAGGGAGTATAAATCTTATGAACGTATATTAGAACGTGTATATAAAAGAATAAGATTAGTTGAGTCTGTTGGTCAGTCTGATACTATATATGACGTTCCTCCATTAGTTATGGGTATGCCTTTATATTCTCAAGAATATGCAATAAACTATATTCTTCAGAATTTAAAATCTTCTGGTTTTAAATCTTATTATATGGGAAATTCATATATTTTTATTAGTTGGGGAGAAAGAAAAAAAAGTAGAAAAGAATCAGAAAAAGAAAGAAAAATAAGAGAACATAATGAAAACTTTGTTATCAAAAAACAAGTAAAAATTCCTGAGTATAAATCAAGAGAACCAATAATGAAAGAATCTTCTATTGTGCCAAAATCAGCAAAAGGATCAGAAATAATAATATCAAATCCAAATGCACTAGTTAAAAAAATAGCAGATTCTAGACCAGACTATTCTATACAATCGTTAAGATCTGTCAGAAATACAGCAAATGGAATAAGGGACATATTATAAATTAAAATAGTTTGATACCTTTTCCTGATAATGTTTTATCAATAAAAAGTAAAAATATAATTGCAAAAAATGAAAACATAAAAATATTAAATACCTCTGGCTCCATATCAAATGGAACATGAGATAATGTATAACTTTTACTATCCCCAGATATTTTATTTTTTACTGGTTTTGTTGTTTTTATTACATTTTCATGTTTTCTATTTTCATTTGATACGTTACCTCTTGCTGACTTAGACTGTGATAGATTTTTTATGTCTTTTTTCAATTTTTCTATTTGATTTTTTAATTCAACATTTTCTTTTTTATAATCTTCTAAAATCTTATTAAAAAAGGGATTTAAATTTCCATTATTGAAATTATTATCAATTGATGATCCATATTCCATTGGTTTTATACCACCTATAGAAGCATTAGCAGCAGATGGGCCTTTTGATTTTCTTAGAGGCCCATTATGATCTTCTGAAAATCTATCAACCTGTCCAACAGATATTTTTTTATTGTTTTGTGGATTTAAAGTTCCTTGGACCTCCTTTTTTTTAGTCTTTTCATTAGATAACGACAAGCTCTCTGGTTTATTTTGTTGTCCCCAAGCTTCACTTAAAGAACAATACGATAAACCAGTCATACTTACTATATTATACATTAGAAAATATTTGTGAAATTAATAACGAAATTATTAATTATTTATACATTTATTGTTACTTCGTTTTTATCGGTATTGCTTTTCTTAGGTCTACCCCGTCCTCTACCTTTACCACCCTTTCCTCTACCACCAACCTTTATCTCCACATTCTTAGTATTATTGAAATCTATACTAGATACTGAAGTTATATCAGAAATACCATCTATTCCATCTAAGTCGTCAGACATACCACTTCTTCCTGATGCAATAGATATATTATCAGGAACTTCTTCTACTACAGGGTTGTATTTTGGTGGGCTTACTTGAGGCATATGCTCATTTGCTCTTGTACCAGACATTGGGGGAGGAGGGAAATCTATTGGTCCGTTACCCATAACACTATTCATCATACCACTAACCATATCTCCCATAGGACCCATTCCTTCCATCATGGAACTTAACCCACCAAGACCTTGTGCGGAGGCAATATTCGACGACGGTCCTCTCATTTCTCTTCTAGCATTTACTGGTGGTGGAGGTGGTTGTGCTGTAGCTGAAGGAGGGGGTCCATCGGTCATTGAACTAGTCGGTGCTGCCATACCAGCCCTTTGTTGCATATTACTCATCATAGCTTGTGCTATATTATTCATTAAATCTGGGTTTTGTTTAGCTATATCATTCATATTTGGAAGGGCGGCCTTAAATAATGTATTTGTTAAATGGAACATAAATGCACTACCAGCAAGAGACAATAGTAATTCTATTTCTGGTGCAACTTCGGCCTTTGATTTATATTTATCATGAAGTCTTTCAAAACAATTATCAAAATCCTCCATATTTTCCATAACACTTTCTGACCACCCGTCTAATTTGACATCAAATGGGTCATAACGCTTATTCATAAATTCTAACCCAGAGACACAAGCCATCAAAACCCTTCTTTGAAATTTTATACTACCCTCTACTTCTATTTGTCTAGTAAGTCTATTATACTCTATTTTCATATCATCAAGACTAGACTTCATATTAAATTTCCTACTACTTCTTAACCCTTTTTGTTCAAGTCTGTGAAACTTATATAATAACTCTTGTTTTTCCTCTTCTATCTTTCTCCTCTCTTCCTCGCTAAAGTGTCTATGTTTCTGTCTTTTATCTTCGGTTTGTTCATTATGATAATTTTTTGAACTACCAGCAGAACTACCAGCACTAGATACAAAACTTCTTACACTTCTTGTATCATTTATTTCCCCATCAGGCCTCGTTTTCAAGGGATTTGATAAACCACCAAGATCGTTAAGCAAATCATTTTTTTCATTTTTTTCTACTTCACCACCAGTAGAATTACTAGAAACACTATGTGCATATTTATTACTCTTATTACTAGAACTAGAAGAAGAACTAGATACGTCACTCATATCCCTAGGTTGTTTTTTTACAGAAATACCTCTTGATAGTTTTGGTTTTCTTGAAGAAATCTTTATATCATTCATAACAGAGCCTGTATTTAGGTTTATTGTCCTGTCTTTGTCCTCGTCTTCTAAAACAATATTTAATCCTGATCTACTCATTTGTTAATTATATAGATATATATCTATTCTTTTATACGCAAATTTTATTATCATTGTTAATATATATATGGAAATAACAAAAAGATATGTAAAGGGTTTATCAGAAAAAGACAAAATAAAACAATATAAGCTGATAAAAAAATCAAAAAAACTATACAATAATAGAAAATATTATGTAAGACCTAAAATAAAAAGTTATAAACATAAAAAATCAAATCATGTTATAAAAGCAAAAAAAATGTACAATATAAATAAAATTACTGCTTCTTCTTTATTAGCAAGAAAAACAAAATGTTCTAAAAAAGGACTCTCTCTTATAATAAAAAAAGGAAAAGGGGCATATTATTCTTCTGGTTCTAGACCTAGCCAAACCCCTCATTCATGGGGGAGAGCAAGATTGGCTAGTGCTATAACCGGTGGTAAATCATCTGGTGTAGATTTATATATATTAAAAAAATATTGTAAACCTTCTAGCAAAGCTCTAAAAATAGCAAAAACTGTAAAACAAGGGTTAAAAAAAACAAAAAAAGAAAAAATATATATGAGAGGTGGTTACAAGAAAGAAAAAAATATAGTGTTTAAAGATTATCCAAATTTCACACCAAATTTATCACCCAGGTCTATATTCAAAATGGGAAGTTTTGGAGGGGCTTATTGGAGACCTATATACTCAAGAATTACTAAAAAAAAATACAAAAAACAACATAAAAAATATCCAAAATCTTGGTGGAAAAATATACCAGAAAATATGCTATCTTCTCCCGTGTGTGACATACAAAAGAACAAATATAAAGTAAAGGTAGGGACATCATTAAAATTCTGGGAAAATAAAAATTGGATAACAAAATATCATCCATATGGATGGATACAATGGTATTGCGATTTCTATCTAGGTAAGAGATCCAGTGATGATAAAAGACAGATTGATAGATGGTTAAAACTAGCTGGGCCAAATGGTAGATTTAGAAAATGGTTAATAAATCTTATAAAAAAAAAGAAAGGAAAGTGGAATGATTATAAAATTAGTCCTAAAATAAGACAAACTTTACAACATTGGGGATATATTCTTACATATAATGATTTCAAGAATTAAATGTCATTGATAATATCCATACCAACTTCTAGGGTTCTTTTGAAAACATCACGTAATTTTAATGGATATATATATTGATTTCTATTATTCTCATTTATTAGATTCTTGTTTATTGATACAAGCAAAGACTCTTTTGATATCCATTTTGTATCACTTTTTTCATAATATTTACCAGTATCCAACTTAACATGTTTAATAAAATCTAAAGTTTTGATAAAAATTTTTCTATAATTATCATAAGGTATTTGTATTACATACATATAATAAGGAGATCCATTTAAAGTTGTAGATCTAATAAGTTTGTAATTTTCAGGTTTTTTTAATAAATTTTCTACTGATGGGTATGAAAATATAGACCCAACAGTTTCTTCATAAAATTCTCTTGCTGCTGTTTTATGTGTTAAACAATTATCAAATAATTCAGCCTTTCCTCCAAAATCAGACCACGCATCATCTTTATAATCTTTTCCTAATAAAAAATAAATTTTATCCTTGTGTCTTGCATATGGCAATATTCCAGCAGAATATTGCTTTCTTTTATTAAATTCATTTGGGAAATTCATAAGTTTTAATAAATACTTTTATTTTAGTCATCATATTGAAACGATTTTTTCTTCGTTTTCATATCCATATACATACCATGCTTCCATGTTTTATCTAATTCATTTATTAGCTTACTACAATTATGTCTTCTATGTATATGAAATAATCCTATACCAACAGAATCAATCATGTCATATCTTAAACTTATTGGTTTACCAGTATTTTTACTTATACAATAATTAGGAAAACGCAAATTATATCTCAACCATAATGCTTCTTGTATAAATATTTTATTTGCAAGTTCTTTTCCATAATATTTCTTCATCTCTTTACCCGGTGTAGTTTGCCCCGCAACAAAAGATTTCCAACCCCAAATAGGTATTATATCATAATGTAGATTTAATTCTCTACATAAAATATAAATAGAACCTCTCAGATAAACATTAAGATTAGCTCCTTGGCATTTTTTAGATGACATAAAATAATCCTCTACACATATCTCATCAACATTCCATTCTTCTATTATTTTTTTTACTTGTTCCTGTAAAGATATACAAGAATCACCTACATAATCACTTTTCATATCTACTTCTAAGAAATCACACTTAATAAGAACAGACACACTATCTGTATTTTCTTTTGATTCTGACCTATTGTAAATTTTAAAAATACTCCAACCACAACTTTGTGCGGGATCAAGTGACAATAATATTATTGGTTTCTCGGTATTGTTACACGTCATATAAGTTGATTCATCAGTAAACAATACATCATCTGTATTATTGATATCTTTTTTTTTATTTGAAGACTGTTTTCCGACCATCCGATCCGGAGACCTGACAGATCTTTTTTCAGGTGGTGCAAAAACTATCTTATCAAGATTTTTATTCATATTAATAATAACATATACAAGTATTTGTTTTTTAAACCCAAAGGATATAAAGAATTATTATTAATATGAATAAAATATTGGACTCGCTTCCAGAAGATGTATTTACTTTGGTTATGTCATGTTTATCAGATAATAATCCATTTGGAGTTGCTATATTGAGTATGACATGTAAAAAATACACACACCTTTCAAGTGAATTGTCATATATATGGGAAAAAAATATACCAGATCATTTTTCTGATTCATGGACAACAAGAATTGAAGACCAGACAAAACTTAAAATATCGATGACAAACATAGCTTTAATTGACGGTCATAAGACAAAATGGATGATGTATAAATATATAACAGAAAGACAAAAAATAAATTCTGTATCTTCAGATTTGAAAATAATGAACACAATTATAAATGACCAATCATGGCATATCAATAGGCTAAAAAATGAAGAAATAAAAAACAAATCAAAAGAATATGGAATGCAGTTATCATCTTATAGAAATAAAGTATATGGTGAAATAGAAAATAAAAAATTCTGGTTAGAAAATGATTTTAAAAAATTATCAAATATTGGTAAAAGAATAAGAAAAGAAAATGAAGAAAGTTGGAAAAATATAAAAACAAGAATTATTTTTGGAGCTATATTTAGATTCATAAAAAATAATAATTATTGTATATATAAGTCTCAGTTGGTGAAAATTATATACAAAGAATCAAAAGGAAAATATAATACTTGTGGTCTTGGAAACAAAAAATCCTCGGATATTCTAATATGTTCAAAAAGTCTAAAAATAAATAAAAAATACATAGACAAAATGGAACAAATAGTAAAAGATCAATATAATAAGAATAACAAATCATTTGTTTGGACAAGTACTTCTTGGTATATAAAATGGGTTAAAGATTATGACGAAGATATAATATACCTTACCTAAATAATATCTGACATATATCCACCCATGTAATATTTCCTAAAATCTCTATAGCCTGTAGTAATTTCTTCCCCCTCCTTTATTTCTTTTATTGATACTAATGAACACGAATTTTTACCAATCATTATTTTAGTATTAGGGTTATCTGAATGGTTTATAAATCTCCCAATATCTCTATGTTCCTTAAATATAATACCATCCTTTCCCTTAAAAAATCTATCATTTTCATATCTTCTATGTACCCTAATATTATGATCACCTTTAATAACTATAATCCCTAGATTAGAATCATTATTTATACGAACAGACGCAAATACACCCTTTCCGTGTATATCAGATTCTGATATATAATATAAAGAATTCATAAAAGATTCGTTATTCAAAATATGAACAGTTACTAAAGAAAAAAACAAAAATGATAAAATACATATAAACCCCGTGTAAAAAATATCTTTTTTATTCATATTATTATAAATAAATTATTATTGTTTTTTTATTATTACGCCCATTGTACTTTCTAATGTACCCTTTGTATTCTTTAATGGCTTAGATCTCTTTAATTTCCAATTTTCAATAACATTTGTTGTAATATTATTTAACTTTTCGGAACTTTCTTCATTATTCACAATACTAATAGAATCTGGATTTTCTTTATAAGTCTCCTCGAAAATAAGACGCATAGGAATCATATTATATTTTAACTCCCTAATTTCTTTCTTACATATAGAATTCTTATTATAACTCCTAAATTCATTTATTGTTAAATTTCCACCAAATGCTTTTAACAAAAATCTCGACGGAGAAGGATAAACCTTCATATATTTACCCTCAACATCTCTTACCATTTTTGTAAAAACTGAATATCTTACACCATTCCTGTCTTCTTCAAATAAAAACCTTTTTACACATTCCCATGAACAAAAAATACCTTTTACGTGATAAGTTTTTCGTACTGTATCGAATTTAACAGGTAAAAAAAAAGGATAATTATTAAATTCGTGACAACAGTTCCAACATCTAATCTCAGTATATCTTTCTAAGTTCATATTTCTATCTAACTTTTTTAAATCTTCATATGGGTGTTTTATCTTTATTTCATTAATTTTTGTAATAATATAGTTATCATTAGTCATATTTATATAATAAATCTATTTATGTTTAAATTATTTTTACTTAAAAACAAATTGATTTATTATGTAAATATGTTCATTTATTCAGCATTTTTCATATTTACAATACTATTTTTTATATTAGATTGTTCGGTTAAAAAAATCTCTGTTATTACTTTTAATTCAGTATCACTTATTAAAAATAAACTAGACGAACCAAGAAAAAAAGCAGAAAAGAAACAAAAAGAACAAGAACTTTCAAAGGATTTGATTGATACAATAAATTCTGTAGTATTAATAAACACAAACGATTCAATAACACCATTACAACAAATAGATGTTACCAATACATTTAAAGAAATATTCATGGACATAAGAGACCCTTCATATAATTATAGACTCAGTACTAGTATTTCCGACTTTATAAACGACGAGAGAATTAAATCTATACTACACGACGATATTGATAATGACGTTAATGATGAAAGAACAGAACTAAACAAAGATAATTATAATATTGCTATAGAATATACATATATAGGAGATAAACATAAAGTGTTATTTGATAATTGGATTACATTTCCTATGTATATACCAGAAATAGCAGAAAATGGAAAGGCTGAAAGACTTAGGCCAAAAAGAAAATTACTATCTGCTTCTCTGGGAAATAAAACAGAATTTTCAGAAAATATAGATATAACTAAGATACTAAAAAAATATGCAGGACCTATGCATACTTTTCATTCAGAATTTGGAGGGATTTTTACACCAAAAATTTTAGTAGATGATACTGAATTGGACATTAATCACAAATTTACAACAAGTAATGAAGATACATCATGCGACTGGATTTTACCAAATGATCAAACTATAAAAATAATAGACTCAAAAGCACAAACATATATTACTTCACTTTATTCAGAAAAATTCGAATGGTAAAATTAAAAAATTTCAATATGTTTTATAAATTCTTTACCGCGACTATTAACATAACATTCTTCTACAATTCTTTTTGGATTCTTTCTACTAGAACTTGATTTTAATCTTCTTATATCAGTAAGTTTATTTAATCTTATATCTTTTTGATACATCTTATAAACAAGAGCACCATTCTTATCTCGTATAGAAGAAGTATTCTTTATAAAAAAGGACCCTCTTATTTGTGGGTTATTAGAATATGACACTATAATAGACATAACACCCAATTTTATCTCAATATTATCTTCCACAACACAGTCATAGTGATTAAATTGATATCTTGATCTTAATATAGACTTTTTATCACTATCTTTTATTATGGTGAATGTAGATTTGTTATAAATTATATCTAAATTATCCATATCAATCATAATACTTTCCTCACCCAGTTGTATATACAACCGAGTGAAGTATGTATTATTATTATCAATATAATCTCCCGCCTTCAGATTTTTTGTTAAACCTGGGTGGATATTATCAATATTACTAACAATTTTATTAAAATATTCAAGTAAATGTTTTCTTTCATAATCAGTAGAATATCTTACCTCTGCATTAACTACAAACAATTTATTATTATATATACCACTCATCATTCTATAAAAACCAGCATAATTTGAAAATTTATAAAAATCACCACCAATAGTTAATATATATGGATCTCCCGCACCACCAGAAGATTCTACATTTGTTACATTAACTGTAACATCATCCACAACATCACCATAATTTCCATCAACTGATTGACAAGTAGCTGTTATAACAACCGTAGTATCATCGTCAATAGAATCAGTGAAAGTTGTAAATGTAATAAATTGTTCTGTACCCCAATTGGTTGAATCAAATATTAATTGATCATCTTCGTCATTGCCATATAAAATATTAGTTTTATCCAAAGTTATACTCACTGTAACAGTTTCTTCTGGTTCTGAATCCAATTTAACACCAAAAGAAATACCACTTCCATTTTCAATTATGTCACCACTGTTACCCAAGGTTAATGTAATACCAGCTGTGTCATCATCCTCTATTGTTATATCTATAGTAGTAGAAAAATTACCATCGTAATTATCATCATCAGAA
>CERI01068549.1_pt1 | contig 12286 bp, 10 predicted proteins | sample 350261 | NCBI WGS metagenome assembly CERI01 (sample SAMEA2620979, study PRJEB7988) | marine metagenome | isolation source: saline water (ENVO:00002010), including
AGAAATTGAAACAATAATTGCAAGACAAAAAAGAATGTATAGTGTTTTTTTTAATATTGTCGGAATCAACATATATATATTTTATTATAATTTATTATAATTTATTATCAGAGAAATATTTTTTTATAAGATTATTCATCTTTAATGCTTGACTGTAGTAAAATTTTCCTTTTGTAGTATTAACGCAGCCGTTTGGTGTATCATAATTACAACTTTTGTTATTATCACAGTCTATTTTATTTAAGATATCACAAGAAGTACTATCTAACACCTCGCTCGCGGTATTCTTTTTTTCAGAAATTTTTAATTTGAATACAAAATGCATCATAGCATATGTCAAATAGCTATGCGCGTATTCTCTAATATCTTCAATTATTTCATTCAGTTTTTTCATTTCATCTTTGACTTCTCGTGTTGTATTTAAGGATTCTAAATCATTTATTTTTGATTTAAAATATTTATTTGTTTCATCAAGTTCTCTTTTGTATTTCATAATTTTTTGCGATGATTTTAGATTATAATCATTTACGATCTTTTTATTATTTTCCGCATCTTCTTGAGCTTTTTTTTCTAATAATTTTTGAAATGAATTACTAGAATTAAGTTGGTTATATTTTATTATACAATCATTAAAATTATCAATCGTTGATGTCATTGAATCGGAATTTGTATTATTTTTGATGTATCCCGAATAAAAAATATATTTAGGATTGCATTTTTGAACTTCCCAATTTTCAAAATCAACGTGTATAAATAAACGACTATATAATATCATAAAAAGTATTATAAAAAATCCAGAAATTAATATGCTTTTAATTAAGGTTTCATTTTTTGTGATTTTTTTAAATATATTAGATTCATTTTTATAAAATTTTGTCAGTCTATCTTCCATTATATATTTTACTATAATTTATAGTTGTTAAATTAATTATTATTTATTAAGTCGACTCATCTTAATCTCCCAGTTTAAGATTTTCAAGTAGCTCGTTTCCTTCTGCCGTAAAATCGTCGAAAGTATTTTTAACATTTAATGTCAATTTTTGTAATTCTGTTTTGAGAATATTTATATCTTCTTCACTTGCATTATAAGTTTGCGATAATTCTTCAAGTCTTTCTCTCGCCCTATTTATATTTTCAGTATTTGTGTACTGATTTGTGGCGTCCTTTGCAAGAAGAGTTTTAATTTCACTATCAACTCTTTTATTAGAATTAGTACTAAACTCTTGAATTCTTGTTTCCATTTCATTTGATACTGGATATTGCATGCATTTTTCAAAATTGTAATTTGAATTTTCAGAATCAAAAAAACTTCCAATAACCATTTCTAAAGGATTGCATTTGACGCCTTTCCAATTTTTGTTTCTTTGAAGTTGTGAAAATAAGAATCTTATATATAAGTAATAAACTAAAAATAAACCTAGAACAAGATTTCTATTAAAAACATCATTGGAATAACCCTGTCCCATGTTATGACACTATAAAATACATTTATAAAAAATATATAGAACAAACATCACATATAATATAAAATAATCATATTGAATCATTATGCGTATGATTGATGAATATTTTGACAAAGATAAATACTACAAGTCAAAATATGGTAAAAAAACATTTTTATTGTATCAAGTAGGTTCTTTTTTTGAAGTTTATGCAATAAAAAATGACGAAACGTCTATGGAAAATATAAAAACGTATTCAGAAATATGCGATCTTTGCGTTGCTAACAAGAATGTTTCTATTAATTCAAAAGAATCTAATATTGTTATGTCTGGATTCCGTGATTATATACTTGATAAATATATTGAAAAGATTCAACCACATGGGTATACGGTAGTTGTTTACGTTCAAGAAGAAAAAAATGGTGAAATAATTCGGTATGAAAACGGTATTTATTCGCCTGCTACAACATTTGTAGAAAATATAAATATTTTGTCAAATAATATGTCTTGTATTTGGATACAAAAGACAAAATCAACGTCAATTTGTGGTGAAAAATATATTTTTGGACTAAGTAATATTAATATTTTTAATGGCAAATCAAATTTGTGCGAATATGATGAAATTTATTATCATAATCCGACTTCATATGATAAAATTGAGAAATTTTTGAATGTATATAGTCCAATGGAAACGGTTATTATACATAATCTAGAAGAAAATCTTATAATGTCTATTGTTGATTATTTACAATTACAGAGTAAGAAGTTTTATGTTATAGATTTAAATAATCAAGAAAACGAACTTTCAATTCAAGCAAATAATTGTGAAAGTCAGGTGTATCAAACAGAAATAATCAAGAGGTATTTTCCAGGAATAAATTATGAAGTCTTTAAATATAATATTGAAGATAAACCAATATCTCTGCAAAGTTTTTGTTTTTTGTTGAACTTTATAAGACAACATAATGTCAATTTTATTGATAAAATCAGTGAACCTATTATAGAGCAATTACACGACATTTTAGTATGCGCGAATCATTCTTTAAAACAATTGAATATTATTGGGGAAAATGTAAACTATTTTGACAAAGATGGTAAGATCAATGGCATGTTACCTATACTAAACAAGTGCATTACTAAAATTGGTAAAAGAGGTATGAATGAGATATTATTGAATCCAATAAGTAACGTTCAACAACTTCAAATGTATTATAATGATATGGAATATGTTATGAATAAAGGATATATATTTGATAGTAGTTTGAAAATAATTAAAGATATTGAAAAGATTATGACTAAATTCAAACTTTTGAAAGGCACGCCATATGATATATATTGTATTTATGAGGCAAGTTGTATAATTGATGACACAGTTAAAACGTTTGGATCCGATAAAAAATCATTACAAATATTTGAATTAACTAAGTTTAAAAAGGAATTCTCTAAATTTCATAAATTTATTGAAAGTTGTCTTTTAATTGATGTTTGTAAAGAGTTAAATCATAATAATTATGATAAAATAGATAGCAATAATTTGATCTTCATTAAGGAAGGGTACAGTCAAAAGTTTGATAATATTATAAAAATGAGAAATGAGAATAATTTAAAGTTGGACTGTATACTTTCTTTTATTGAAACATTGTTTGTAAAAAAAGACAAAGATGTAAATGATTTCGTTCAGAAAAATTATGCAGCTGGTAACGAACTTTGTCTTTTATTGACAAAAAAACGTGCAAAGTCGCTGGAATCTGTTCTTTTAAAAATGAAAACAAAAGATTTAAAAGTGGGTAATTTGTCTTTTAAATTTGATTTAACAGGTGTAAAATTTAAAGATTACAATAAACAAAAGTCTATGATGTATTCTCCTCAGATAGATAAAATTGTATCAGATATTTTTAATAATAATATTGAATATCAAGAAGTTTTAGTCGATTTGTTTAAAAAGATATCGTCAAAAATTAGAAATGAATATTATGATTATATTAACAGACTTATTAATTCAATAAAAAAGATAGATGTTATTAATACTAAAATAAGCTTATCCAAAGAATATAATTTATGCAAACCAAAAATTGTAAAAAGCGATAATAGTTTTGTAGATGCTGTTAAATTGCGCCATTTGTTGATTGAAACTTTGGAGAAAAATGAAATATATGTTCCAAATGATATATGTTTGGGTAAGGGAGAAGATAATTTAGGAATTTTATTGTACGGTACAAATGCGGTTGGTAAAACTAGTTTGATTAAAGCGCTGGGTATTAGCATTATTATGGCACAAAGTGGTTTTTATGTACCTTGTGAGAAATTTACATATTTTCCGTATAAATATATTTTTACTCGTATAATTGGCAATGATAATATTTTTAAGGGATTGTCTACATTTGGAGTTGAAATGAGCGAACTAAGAGTCATTTTAAACAATTGTGATAATAATAGTTTGATACTTGGAGATGAATTGTGTAGCGGAACCGAAACAGACAGCGCTCTTTCAATTTTTAATGCATCAATAGAAGTAATGAGTAGACGTAAAAGTAATTTTATATTTGCCACCCATTTTCATGAACTACCTCATTTAAAAACAATGAAAAATATAAAGGGAGTTTCTTGCAAACATTTAAAGGTCCAATTTGATTACCAAAAACAGAAAATGTATTATGATCGTAAGATACATGACGGCCAAGGAGAGACTATTTATGGATTAGAGGTATGCAAGTCATTAAAATTGCCAAATGAGTTTATAGATAGATGCTATGAGATTCGTAATGAGTACATGAATAATAAGGATAATATTTTACTTTTGAAGACAAGTAAATATAATAAAGACAAGATTAGAAATATGTGTGAATTTTGCAATAAAAAGTTGGGTACAGAAATTCATCATCTACAATATCAATGTGATGCAAATAGTAATGAATATATTGAAAATAGTTTCCATAAAAATCATAATGCAAATTTATCGTCTATTTGTAGCGAATGTCATAATCATATTCATAGTTTGAATTTAAGATATGAAAAACGTAAAACAATGGACGGAAAATACGAATTTATCTTAAAAAAGAGTTCTTAATAATACAAAAAAAATTGATTTAAAATATTTTGTTAAATTAAAACTAAACACTAAGGTTGATATGATTATTCCAGTTAAATGTTTCACTTGTGGTAATGTTATTGGCAACAAGTATATGTTTTATTTAAAAAAAGTAGAAGAATTAAAAAAAGAACGTAACATAGATAATGATAATATCCAATATTTAACAAATGAAAAGATGGATAAATCCGTTGAAGGTGAGGTATTAGATATGTTGAAATTGAATAAACAATGTTGTCGTAGACATATGTTGACGCATGTTGATGTATTTTCATAAAATATTTTGATAATATATTATGAAAAAGGCAAAAAAAAGTTTTTCAAAAACAATGAATAAAAAAGGCGATAAAACAAGAATGAATAAAAAAAAGTTTTTAAAGAAAAAAACTGAAAAGCGTAAGTCTTTGAAAAAGAAATCAAAGAAATTAAGAAAAAAAAATCCAAAAAAATTAAGAAAAAAACATTCATCTAAAGTTATGAAAGGTGGAGCCATACCATTTTCTGAATTAAATCCTTCTACATTATTAGATCATGGTAGCTATCAAGTAAAGGGTTTATTACAGGGAACTCTTATTGATAACGCTCAAACTGTTCCAAATAATCCTCCACACAATGTAAATCCTAGTGTTCTTGAAAGTCCATATATAAATAGTAGTACAAATCATTCTTTAGGGGTTGCCGGAAATTCGCCCGATGTTTTATTTGCAGCGTCTAATTAATCACTTTGCAATATCTTAAGTTTTATTTAATTTTTTTTAAGACGTCTACCTGAAAGAGGTTTAATATTATATTTTCCGTCAGTTGCGGTTTCAACGTCAATGCCATGTTGCGCGCAATATTGAATTAGTTCTTCTTCTTTATTTTTAATTTCATCATTTATTTTTTTTTGTTGATCTTTGATTAGTTTTAGAGCCTCATCAAGCTCGCTCAACCGATCTACGAGTTTCTCTGTTTCAGACATTTGAATAATATAAGTGATAATTATTATTTATATTGTTTTGATTTAGAATATTTCTTCTCAAACGCATTTTAAGTTCTCAATAAAAATATAGAGTAATAATATATTATTATGGCTAAAAAATTAAAATATTCATTTGACATTAAAAAATTATGCAGTCCATCAATGGTATACTTTGTTATTTCTGCTATAGCACTTACGTTAGTTGGCCTTCAAAATCTTAATGGCGACGATAATACCTTATGTCTAGGCTTGTATAAATGTAGTATTGTAAGCAAGACTATGGTTTTAGCTTTAAATGTCGTTTATATACTGTTTTGGACTTTTACTCTAGACTTATTTTGTAAAGCAGGATATAATGAATTATCATGGTTTATTGTTTTAATCCCAATTATTCTTGTCTTTGTCTTTTTTGGTATGATTATAGTTCAAGCACAAATATAAATTACGACAACAGAATTATGAGAAAATCACAAATTATGTTTTTTGTGATTTTCATTAATAATATAAATATTACTTTATAGTAATAACAAATGGCACAATCAAATATAAATGTCGAACAAAAACATTTTGATATTATTGATAAATACTTCAAGAGTAATTCATTCGTTGAACATCATATAAGATCTGTAGATGATTTTTATGAAAATCAAATTAAAAAAACTTTTAATGATTTAAATCCAATTCAGTTTAATATTGGTTATGACAAACAAGAGGCGCTTTTTGAACATACGATGAAAATATATTTTGGTGGTAAAAATGGAAATGAAATATTTTACGGCAAACCTATTTTGTTTGAAAGTAAAGAGTCAAAGTTATTATTTCCCAATATTGCTCGTTTAAGAAATATAACATATGGAATAAGTATTCATTGTAATATTTATGTAGAATTTATTTCATATAGTAAGAAAGATGACAATAAATTAAATGCAGACAGTGAAATTATAGATACAAAATTAATAGAAAATTATTATTTAGGAACGTTTCCTATCATGTTGCAATCTAAATTATGTCTTTTACAGGGAATGAATCAATCTATGAAATATAGCTTGGGTGAATGCAATCATGATTATGGAGGATATTTTATTATTGATGGTAAAGAAAAAGTTTTGGTACCACAAGAAGTATTTTCTAATAACATGATCTATACTAGGGAAGTAAAAGATAATATGCACGACTACAGTGTTGAAGTTAGATCAATATCAAACGATGAATCTAAACCAAAAAGAACACTTGCAATTAGAAGACTGATGGAAAAGGAAAATGTATACAATAAACAGTTGCGAGTATTCATACCAAATGTTAGAAAGTCAATACCAGTATTTATATTATTCAGAGCTTTGGGGTTTACCAATGATAAAGAAATTCTACAAATTATATTAGGAAATATTGATAAAAAAGACAAAACAAGATATCTTGATCTACTGCGGCCAAGTGTAATGGATTCTGGTGGAATTTATAATCAGGTTGATGCCATATATTATATATCAAAATTAACAAAAGAACAAACAATTGTAGGCGTTCACTTAATTTTAGCAGATTATTTGCTACCTCATATTGGCGTATCAAATCATACAGCAAAAGCTCATTATCTTGGTTACATGATATTTGAATTATTAAAAGTAATTCTTGGAGAAACAAATCCAACTGACCGCGACCACTATAAATTTAAAAGAGTTGAAACAAGCGGTAATATGATGAAACAACTATTTAGTGAATACGCAAATATTATGTATAAGCAATATTATTTGTCTTTTGAAGAAGAATATTATTTCAATCAAAGTAGATATCAAGAAAGCGATGAAGTATCACCACAGGAAAGTTTTAAAAGTCTATTTTTAAATAATTATAATAAAGTTTTTTCTGAAAAAGTTATTTTTCAGGGATTCAAAAAAGCGTTCAAAGGTAATTGGGGTGGAGCCTCACATACAAAAAAAGTAGGGGTTATACAACCTTTGAATCGTTTGTCTTATAATTCATTTTTGTCTCATTTACGCAAGTTAAATTTACAAATGAGCGAAGGTTCTAATTTAGTTGGACCGCATTTATTACATGGCTCGCAATGGGGAATCATAGATCCAGTAGATACTCCAGATGGAGGCAATGTAGGTTTTCATAAACATATGTCAATGACAACAAAAATAAGTCATCATCTTGATGACGATGAACTAATCAAATGGATTTTTAATAATATGAATCTTAAAGCAGAAAATAAAGACGATGATGAAAAACAAATTACAATGAAAGTATTAAATATTGAAAATTGTAATTTTCAAGAAATAACCGACTATACAAAAGTTTTTGTAAATGGCAAAATAATTGGAGTAACAAATAAACCTTTACTATTTAATAAATTGATTTTAAAAGCCCGACGTTTAAATTATATACCTATCTATACAAGCATTTCATTTGAATATAGAGATAATTATATTTTTATTTATTGCGATGAAGGGCGTTTAATGCGTCCTGTTTTATATATTGAAAATAAGGGATTGAGTTACAACCATAACAATTTGAAGGATAAAATTGAAGTTGGTGATTTTACTTGGAATGAATGTATTTATGGAAATTTAAATAAAAATAAAGAACAGCTTTCAAATAATAGTAAATTTATTAATTTCAAAATAGACGAAATAAAGAGCGAAACAAATAATTCTGCTATTATTGACTATGTAGACAAAAGCGAAGAAGATAAATATTTAGTTTGTATGAATGGTGAAAAAATTTTAGATGGAACCGAAAATAAATACACGCATTGTGAAATTCATCCATCCTTGATGTTTGGTATCATGGGAAATCAAGTAATATTTCCAGAACACAATCAACTTCCACGAGATTTATTTAGCTGCGGTCAATCTAAACAAGCAGTCTCCTTATATCATAGCAATTATTTAAATAGAATAGACAAAATGGGTGTTATCTTAAACTATGGAGAAACTCCGCTTGTAAAGAGTCGAATGTTAAATTATATACATGAAGAAAAACATCCATACGGAGAAAATGTAATAGTTGCAATTATGAGCTATAACGGATATAATGTCGAAGACGCAATTTTAATGAATGAAGGTTCTTTGCAAAGAGGATTGTTTCATACAACTTATTATAATTCTTACGAATCTTACGAAGAATCAAGTACTATTGGAATGAGTGAAACGAATACTGTATTAAAAAATATAAATGATGAATTAGGTTTAGACGTAAAACCTGGTTATGATTATAGTAATTTGAATGAGTATGGTATTATTAATGAAGGCGTAGAAATGAATGATAAAAAAGTATTAATTGGTATGGTGGCTTCTTCGGAAAATAATCCAGATAATAAAGCAGATGCATCAGTTGTTCCTAAAAAAGGACAGCTTGGTATTGTAGATAAAGTTTACATAACAGAAGAAAGTGAAGGGAAGCGTATAGCAAAGGTGAGAATAAGAGAAAGACGTTTGCCAAGTATTGGCGATAAATTTTGTTCTAGATGCGGTCAAAAAGGTACAATTGGAAGAATTATTCCTGAAGCTGATATGCCTTTTACGAAAGATGGTATTAAGCCAGATCTTATTATTAATCCACACGCAATTCCATCTCGTATGACTATAGGCCAGTTAGTTGAAACAATTATGAGTAAATTAGGCGTTAATTTGGGATACTTTATGGATTCAACGCCATTTACTACAGAATCTATAAAAATTCAACAAATACAAGAATCTCTTATTAGATCAGGTATGCATAGTTCTGGCAATGAATATTTATACAACGGTATGACTGGAGAGATGATAGAGCATTCTATTTTTATGGGTCCAACATATTATATGAGGTTGAAACATATGGTAAAAGACAAAATTAATTATAGAGGACGTGGGCCTAGAACCCTTTTAACCCGCCAAACAAATCACGGGCGCGCAAATGACGGCGGTCTTCGTATAGGTGAAATGGAACGTGACGGAGTAATAGCACATGGTTGTTCTTACTTTTTGAAAGACTCTCTTATGGAAAGAGGGGATAAATATAAAATGGCTATTTGTAATCATACCGGTACAATTGCAATATATGATGCTGAAAGGAAAAACTTTTTCAGTCCATTGGTTGATGGACCAATTATGTATGATCCAGAAGACAAGACAAGTATAGTTGGTGAGAAATTATCTAAATTTGGAAAAGAATTCAGTATTATTGAAGTACCATACTGTTTCAAATTACTTCTTCATGAACTTTCTTCAATGAACGTACAAATGCGTTTAATTACAAACGAGAATATTCATGAGATGAATGTTAAAAATTCTATAAACTATAACATTCCAAACGACGTAAAACAATCTGATATGACTTTAATGACTATTGATGATAATACTAAGAACATTAAGATAGTTCCACAAAAAAGACAAATAGATGACGATGTTAAAAATATAATAATTAATTCAGACCTGTGGGTATTCAAAAAAAGTGACGATTCTTATCATTCAATAATTTTAAATGAATTTGGAGAACCAACGCAGTCAATAGATTCAGATTCAGAAGAACTGGAAGGAAAACCGCCATTATTTTTACCAACTGGTTGGGATACGGAAGAATTATTTAAGTACAATATACCGGTATATATATTAATTGAAAGTCTCAAAATAAATCAGGTAGCTAATAATTGGAATTTATTGATTGAAAAAATGAGAAAACTCAATGAATCTAAAATACCGATTTATGATCCAATAGATTTAAATAAATATAATGATTGGGATAATTCATTTTTAGAGAAAAAAAATAATAATGGATTAGTTCGCGCTACAAAAGAGACATTAGTAGAAAAACCATGGATAGTTCTTGAAAGTAAGAGATTTACTGGGTCTTATTACTTTTTCAATGAAGAAACTAGTGAAAAACTATGGGAAATATCAATAGATAAAATACAACCCCAGCTTATTTATAGAACCCCTGATCTAAAACCAGCAAATGAAAATGCTAGTTATAACGGACAAAGTACAAATAAAGAACATGTAAAAAATGAAGATTCTCCAATTTATAAGTTTATAAATGATATGGAAAAAAATACAACTAATGAAAATATTGCGGAAGATAATGTAGAAAAGGATAATGCTGTATTAGAAAATGGTAAAACAGAAGAAAATGATAATCAAGAAAATTTAGGAGATAATAATGAATCTAATGGTAACCCTTCAGCATCTCCTTCAGACATAAATTTAAATAATGCTACCAATGAACCAATAAAAATTATAAAAAAGGATGAGTAATTTAATTAAAAGTAACAAATAATATAAATATTAAATTAATGAAAAAAAATTGATTTAATTAATTTAATATGTTTAAGATATATAAACTATGAGCTCTCAGAAAGGCGGTGCCCCATCACTTAATGAAATTTATATTTCAAGAAAAACATTATTGAAATATTTGAGAAATCAAAAATATAATACAAAGCCATTTGATAATTTTACAATTGCAGAAATTAATGCAATGGAGCAAACAAGTATTCAACAAAACGCGCCTTCACATTTAAACCAGCTTAATTTTGAAGTACAAACAGAGCCAAAAAATAAAGTTGATAAAGTAAAAACATGTTCTGTATTTTATCATATTCATAAACCTATGAAAAAGTCTTCTTTACAAGAAATGATTAATGAATATTATGATGAAGAAGGGAGAGATAAAGAAAATTGCTCGTTGATAGTAGTATTATCTAATATTAACGATACTAATATGAATATTGTAAAAGAAATATGGGAAAAATACAAAGAATATTGCGTCTTATATGATTTATCTTCACTTCAATATAATATCTTGGAACATACTTTTGTACCAAAACATATAAAACTAACAGAAGAACAAAAAAAAATGGTAAAACTAAAATATAATATTTTAGACGATTCACAAATTCCAGAAATAAGTATGTTTGACCCTGTGGGAAAAGCTATGCTATTAAGGCCGGGAGAATTATGCAAAATCATTAGATATGATAAAATATCATTTCAAAATGATTTTTATAGGATTTGTGTAATTTAAATGTATGTTTATTATAATTAACTATGAGTAATAATTTTGTTTCAGATATAAGTAATGAAATAATTCAATTATTAGAATTAGAATATTATGATGGTATATACGATTCAATTAATGGCGAAATTATTGACATTTCAGACGAATCTGACGCCACTAATAAAGAAAACAGAACTACAAATCTTCAAACAGACATATTAGTATTAAATAGTATACTTCTTAAAAATATTTCGTCATATGTAAATTCTGATATGAAAAATAAAAGTAAATTAAGTGATGAAGATAAGAATAAAAATGATACATTTGCCGAGCAAAGTAAAAGTTCAAAAAAAAATCTTTTTCAACAATATATATTTTTAATTATGAAAATTTTTGTATTATTAATGCTTTTGATAGTAATGTATTACAAAATAGTTGCACCAACAAATAAAATGATTCCAGGAAAGGTAAAAAATATAATACCTTCTTCCGTTTAAAAAATTTTTTTTTAAAGTAAAATAATATAATAAATTATATAATGACAGTAACAGAAGTTAATAATGATAATGTTGCAATTATAGATTATGAAATTGATAATTACGATACTTCAATAAATCAATTACAAAGTATTTTAACATCATCCGATTATAATGGCGGATTTTTTACTTATTATGGATCATCGACGCTTACTAATGTCGAAGCCGCAAAAACAAAAATAGATGACTCTATAAAACAATTAACATTTAGCGATACAATAACCGAATATGGCATAAATTACGCAGATAATAGTTATTCTGAATTTTATTCGGATTTGCAAGAATC
>CERI01115809.1_pt1 | contig 12282 bp, 9 predicted proteins | sample 350261 | NCBI WGS metagenome assembly CERI01 (sample SAMEA2620979, study PRJEB7988) | marine metagenome | isolation source: saline water (ENVO:00002010), including
AAAATAAAATATAATAACAATATATATGAAGATAATTAATGTAGTTTTAATAGTAATATTATTAATTTTATTACTAAATATTTCATCGCCAGAAAATTATAAACGCACAAAAAGAAGTTGTGATTCTAAAAATAAATATAAGATAGATAAGATAGATACTATTGCACAAGAAGATATTTTACTTAGAAATAGAGGGGGCCCTAATAAAGAAATGCCGCATTTTCCCTATCCACAAACAACTAGTAGGCATACCTCTTTATCAACTAATTTTCCAGAAGATCTAAGTATAATTAATCAAGGATCAACAATAAATAATCCTGATGTAATTATACAATTAAGGGATAATGATATAACATATAAAGAGTCTCATTTTCCAGAATACTATAAAAAAGATAACTTATCAGCCAATACTATTGGAACCACTGAGTACAAATTCGCTGAAACAGATAATCTAAAATCAACCTATGCATGGTCAGATGAAAATGTATCACAATACCCCAATTTTTATTCTAGTAAATTAAAAGATGAGATAACTAATGTAGGAGCTTTCTTCGATGTCAACAATAATTTGGTAGATACAACTAATCCACGTTCAGTAGTAGATGTAGGTGAAGTATGCTACAGAACTAAAGAAGGAGAACAAGTATGTCTAGACGGTTCAAGAAATTATAATCCACCTCCAGCATTGATATCTAATAAAAGTAATTGTGGATTTCTAAATAGCATTGGTTTATTAGAATTTTCCAATAGAATTAAAGAACAAGGAGAAAGAGTTAATAATGGAGGATTCCTTTATGATAATGTGAAAGGCTCTAAGAAACATAATGAAGTATATTCTAAACCCCTTCAACCTGAAATATTGACATGTCAAATTTAACGAAGATAATAACAATTTTTATTTATTGGTATTTTATATTTTTTACACCAGTCAACAGCTAGTCTAATTTGTTGTTTACTGGGTCTATCCAAAGTTCTCCTTTGATTAATTAGATTTAAAGTATTATCTATACATCTTATCTGATGTCTAATAAATTGTCTATGATATACATGTATGATATCTATAAATTCTTTCTTTAGTTCAATCGGTAAGATATCTTTTCCAAAGTTACGACACATTAAATTGCTGTAAACTTTATTATATCCTTTAAATCCTTTACAAACTATATATTTTTCTGAATTAGATTGTCTGCTAGTATATGGTTTTATAAATGAAATATTATCGTATGATTGATATAATATAAAGACTAGCTGTAAAGTGGAATACCAAAATAAGTCAAACATCTTACACACAAAAGTTCCACCTTTTTTCTGAATATTTAAGGCTATCATTATCTCACTATAGAATAATTTATAAGATGATAATTCTTGCTCAAAGTCTTTTGTATAATCAAATCCTCCATCAGCTGTAACTAAAGAACACGAATTTTTACCACAAGAACAGATAAAATCTAATACATTAATTAATTTATATAAATTACCAGTTCCATCTTTACCTGCACATATATTAATCTTAGGATTATTAAGTATTATAGAATTCCAATAAGGTATATCGGGATTATCACCTATTAAAGTAATACTATGTATAGAATCTATAGAAATATCATTCTCTCTACTAAAGTTTAAAACACTTTGTATAAACCCACCAGGTGCTTCAGCTATACAACCAATTTTACCTGATATATCTAGTTTATAATCACATAAAATCTCACGTAACTTAAAAAAAGAACGACTTACAGGGATTATAGAACTTATATTTTTATTATAATTAGAGGATGTATAAATATATTCATGATCATTACTGATCTTTTTAGCACTATCCCATTTATGACTCACTGAATCTATTTCTTTTTTTTTATTGTTTATATCTTTAAATAGAGGCACATATGTTATATAATTATCTAAACTATCTTTTAAAGTTAAATTAAATGATAGTTTATTAATATTAAAAAATTTCATAATTAAATAAATATATTATTTGTTTATATACTAATCACTTTGTTCTTTATATACTAATCACTTTGTTCTTTATAAATACGTATATGATCAATCATCTTTTCAACACTTTCTTTATCTCTTAAGAAAGAAAATACCATTCGTCTATAGTTATCTACCTTATTCATTATCATAGATAAAGCTTCAAGCTCTTTACTATTCTTTTCAATTGATACATTTAACTCAGTTTTTTTATCTTCGTCCATAGTTAGTCTAATATCATTATTTAGTTTCTTGATAGTGTCCTGAATACCATAAAACTTTTGTTTTAAGGATAGAATAATATCAATTAACTCTTTATGAAAGGTAAATTGTAACCAATAAAGTAGGCCTTCATCATCAATTTCATAATCATCATCCATATCACCATACTTAATTACTTTAATACCCACATTACACTCTTCATCGATGCTAAAAGAGATACGATCTTTAAACATGTTAATTAAATTGACGGCCATATGCAATGATAATCCGTTATTATCATATTCAGAACTTGTATCATAGTATTCATTAATCTTTTTGATCCACATTTTTTAGTATAAGAAGCTATTTATTTTTAAGTGATATTACGCATATCTTTATTCTTTCTTAAATACAAACCAATTATTTAATCCACTGAGTAACTGATATCCTTTATCTTTCTTAATATCAAATAAATCCCTATTATATGTCTTCTTAACAAAGTTAATATCTCTTTCTTTAACTTCATCTAAGTTATCTATGATACTATCGAATGATTGTATAGGTTCTTTAATAGGGTTATATTCACCTTTCTTAAAAGATGGTAGTTCTAAGACAAATCCATACTCTTTCATTAGATTTATAAAGAACTCAAAATTTACTAGATATTCTGTTATATGTTGTCCAATACTAGCCATAAATACGTCTATCTCTTGTCCAAACATATCGCTAATATCGTCTTCTGTGTAACTAAAATCTGTTATAGTATACCTTTTCTTTATCTGATAGATAAGAGAACCAAAACTATCTCTCATTTCTAATGTATCTGTATCTTGTTTAGCAAATGTCTTCATTAGTTTCATTCCATCATAACAAGTACCTATAAAATATCCACCAGAACTACATAGATATTTAACATTTTCACAGAATCCGCGTAATGTTAATTCATCTTTAAAATAATAGTGTAGTGAAAATTGACTGCTTACAATATCAAAACCTCCCATAGCTATACCTGAATATCGTTTCTGTATACTCTTATACTTCTTAGGATAAGATTTTCTTTTCTTAAATATTATATCAAGCATATTGTTACATATCTCTAATTTATCCGTACTGTTTCCTAGACAACCTGATTTATCTTCAATAGATTTACTCGTATCAAACTGTAGAAATAAAGATAGGGGTTTAAATGATGTTTGATAATGATATCTTTGTGCTGCTTCATTAATATTACCTGATATATCTAAACCTAAGATAAACTCAACTTTATTACGAATTGATAAATATTTTTTAATATCACCACCCCTTCCACAAGATAGGTCAGCTATTTTTATATTATTTAGAGAACTAGTAGATCCTACTCTAGAGATTAACTTACTCTTAATATAGTTATGTAAATCTCTAATAGGTTTATCTTCAGCAAACTTTGTATCAACGTAATACATATCTGATAAAATTTCTTCTTCTAACTCATTGAAATTTATAGAACCCTTAATCATAGATTCAGTTATAGGTTGATTGATTGTATTCCAAATATTGTTAGCGATTGTAAAATATTGTGGTTTTACTTTATCATCTCTTAATCTTAAAGGGGACCATGTGAATCCATTTTCTGAATCTGGATTATATCTCATTTCAACAATAGAGCCATTTAATATATCTTTACCATCTTTTATACACTTCATACGACGTCTATCTAAAGGTATATTAGTCATATGAATATTAGGTATCTTAAACTCAGAAGGAGTGAAATATTGATAGGATTGTTTATTAATAGGTGATTCAGATAATATAGACCAATTAAAATCTATCATACTATCATCTTTTTCATTATAGCCTACGGCTAATTGTACTTTTTGATAGTATCTAGTTTCTTTCTTACCATCAATGCTTTCATGAATATAACTATGAATATCGGGTTTAGATGATTTATAAATAACTTTAAAATCAATCGTATTTTCTTCAGGTGGTTTCCACTTATAGTTATATTCCCATGTTCCTTTAATAGATTTTACCATATCACCCTCTTCAGTCCCTTTTACCGGTAGATACATAGGTAAGAATATTAAACCATCTGTAGAATATTCAAATCCATCTTCCAATTCTTCTAAACTTAATATTTTCTTAGTATTTTTAAACATAGTTTTAATATTAGAATAGATATCTGAACCTTTCTTTTTAGCTATCTTATCTGGGCCTACTAGATATTGTTTAAATCCGATTCTAATATTACTATCAGGATATAGCAAACTACCTTTCATACCGGATGATTCTTTAAATTTACGAATAATTTCAGATCTACATTCACCCTTTTTGGATATCCATGGATAAGTATATGGTTGCGTAGAATATTCGGTTGAATAATATACATCAAATATCATGAATAATTTAATAGGTTCACCTTTCTTATTTTGAGTAATATATTCACCATCAAATATCCATGAACCTTGTATATCATCAAAATTAACCCCCGTATCTATAATTTCTTTTTTAGGAGTTACGATATAACCTCTATATACTTTTATATTATTATTTATTCTATTATCACTAATCAGTAGTTGAGCACGAATACCATCTGCTTTTTCAGTAACAACATATTTAGACATTATTGCATGGGGATTTAGAGGATTTAAATGACTTAAATTCATTGACACTGGTTGAGGACCTATAAATTTCCATCCAGAACTATTAATTACATTTTCGGGGTCTGCTATAGTATTATATTCTTTAATCACACCACCTTCCTCTAAATAATTCATAATATATTGACTCCCTGTAATAATTGAATAGCAGAAATGAATTATCGTTTCTAAGTCTTCTAATAATGATCCAATTATCTTATCCGAATAATTAGAAGATGGAACGATATATCCACCACCTGATTGTAATGGTTCTGATCTAGGTGAATCGGGTGTATATCCATCATCATTTCCACTAGGTAAGCTGGTATCAATGGGTTCAACTATATATTTATAGGGAACTAGAATAGTTTCAATTTTATAATCTTTATCTTTATCTGTAAACTCTAAATGAGGTGATATCTCTACTTTAAGTTGTTTAGATGTATGATATAGTGATATAGGAAGTAATTTATAGTTTTGATGAACCCATTCGTCCGGTTCATAACCCTTCTTAAAATATTTACCTACTAATTCTTGGTCAGAATCTTTCCAATAATCTTCCTTTATAGTAACTGTATTTGGAAGGGGTTTAGGAGAGTAGGTTCTCATATTAGGACTATCAAATTCTATATTATCCAGGTAACCCGGTGATAATGAACCTGAAAATGCTAAATCATGTATATCACTATCATTTGTCATAGGAATATCTGTTAAAATAGTTCCTTCTTCAAATGTTAAATTAAAAGGAGATTCATCTATATTATTTGAATAGTCTACAATAGGAGGTGGTGCAAATGTTTCTGATATAGACCCTATATATTCTATCTCTAATTCAAATTGTTCAGTCTGTTTAAGTATATTTGATTCTTTAAAAGTTTTTGAATATACATTTTTATTAGAAGATTTAACTGCTGTAAGATCTATTCTCCATAGTTTATCAAGTGTAATATAACTATAACGTTTCTTATATCTAAAATATTTGTTTTTATGGGACCAATTATTTAAGAAAGATAATACTTCTTTATCTAGTTGTTTTAATTTTATCTCTTCTTTCAATGTAGCCCTCATAGGGTATATTCCTGAACTAGCAGAGCTATAATCTTCTTTAGATTTATGTTTATACTTCTTTTTCTTAATAAATGTAGGAGTTAAATCATCAAAATTATCTTGTAAGCAGTACTGTTTAATCTGTTGTAAACCGTGTATTGTAGAACGAATATTACTTGTAACCGATTTTCCTTTATACGTTAATTCTGTCCTAATATCTAGATCATTTAACTCATCATTGGTCTTATATATCTTAGATACATCTAACTTTTCTTTTAAGGTTAGAAATAATTCTTTAGTAAGTTTTTTTTTATCTTTATAAAAATCATCTCCATAAATCCATTCAAATTCTAGATCATTTTGACGGATAGCTTCTTTTAGCATATCATTTAAATCCATAGAATCAACAAAGCGTAAATCTTTATCATCGCTCATTGGTATATTATTACTATATAAATTAACTTTAATTAGTAAAACAATATAAAAAATCAAATTTAAAAAATCACACAGATTTATTTAATTCATAGATATTAATCTCATCGTATAATATTTTCTTTACTTTCTTTTTACCATCTTTATTTAATTCTATATTTCTATCTTTAGCAATATCAACTAATTCTCCATATTTATAATTTCCTATCGAACCTAAATATTTATTATATATATGCTTTGTTGATATATCTGTTACCAAACATTCAGATAGATTATTAAATTCATCGTCCTTATAATCAGAATGTTCTGAATCTATCTTATCTTTAATATACCATTTACCCCCACATGTATACACTACATGGACTAATGTTCTATCTTTGTCAGATGTAATAATCTTTTTATGTGTCTTATCTAAGTATACTATAACAGATATATTATATAGATCAGCTAGATACAATAAGGTTGATACATGATTCATCTTTTGTAAACCATATTGTATAGTAGTTCTATCCATCTTTTTATTGTAATTAAATCTATCATAATATTTAACAGAATCTTCTTCCATTAAAGAACATATTTCAACTATTCTTTGATTTACATAGAGATTTTTATCTTTAGGTTCAATAACAGAATATAGGTGATCATAATTAGTAAATAGTAATTCTATTATATTAGGAAAAAAAGATCTAGATTTATTATTACTTTTCTGTATATATGTAGAGTTATTAATACTCTTACAATATGTTTTTGTATTAGTATTATTTAATAATATATCCATAAATATTCTATATACACATATTGGTAAATGTTTAAATAGTAATAGACTGTCTAGAATATGAGAGTAATAGTTTATTAAATGGAGAATATTTTATCTTATCTTCATGTTTAGGAATATCTTTTAAAGATTGCTTATCTGTATCATCACATACTCCTTTATCACTGTTGTTATCTATCTGACCTTTGATTAATATATCTAAATTTTCATATATACTATTAATGATACTATCACTTAAAAGGGAAATATTAATAAATATACCATTAGAATTCTCCGTATAATCTATCTTATGTATCTTTATAATGTCTAATATATATTTTGTGTCAACTTCATAATTATTAAAATAGTATGAAATAAGATATCTTTTATCCATAATACTTATAATAATCTATTTAAAATAATTAAACTAGAGTAGCAACAACCTGGATATGTGAAGAATTATATTTTATGCGAAAAGACTTTATTCTTACCGATAACTGGTAATTTATATTAATTTTATTATACTCATCATCAGGTATATACTCTTTTGGAATAATAATTATAAATGGACTTTCTTTTAATGTATCTCCATCAGATAGTTTAAGATAGGCTATAATACCAAATTTATTGATTGTATCTACATAACATTCATATTCATCCCCTTCACTAGGGAATATTATATCAGCCTTATAGGTAACCTTATAATTAATAATACTTTCATTAGTTATTGTTAATATCTCTCCTATAGATCTTTCTATTAGTTGTATACTATCTTTTATTATGTATCCATCTTTATTACAGATACCTTCAAATCTATTCTTTAAAATATTCAAAATTATTTTATTGATATCTCCTCGTAAGTTAGAAGGTTTAACATTAATACTAGAAGTTAAAGTGATAGTTGTATAATTATCTTCTTTCATATATATCTAATAATATTAGTAAATATTTAAATCAAATTAAATTTATATATTCATCTACTATAATTTGATTAAATACTAGGTATATTTATTAATTAGATTACTATGTCTTCCATAGAAAGACCCGTGCAACTAGGATTATGCTGTATGAATGTCACCTTAAAGAAAAAGAAACCACCTGTTTATGCCGCCCGTAGAATTATTATTAAGACGATTGATAAATTAGGTATAGAAGAACTAAAAAAAAGAACACTTCAAAATTTAGAAGATCTTTTAATCATGTTACAATGGAATACAAAAAATGGTATACGAGTCTTTCGTCTATCGTCAGAAATATTTCAACATAAAACCAATCCTAGAGTTAAAGATTATACATATGACTTTGCATTAGATCATCTAAAAAAGATAGGAGACTATGCGAAGTCAGTGGGTATGAGACTGACTATGCATCCAGGACAATGGAACAATCTAGGATCGCCGAATCAAAAAGTTATCGATCAAACATTTAAAGATATGAATTATCATTGTGATGTTCTTGATTTAATGGGTTTAGGAAAAGATTCAGTTATGGTTATCCATGGAGGGGGAGTTTATGGAAATAAACAAGAAGCTATGGATCGTTGGGTAAAAAACTATCTTAAACTTCCAAAAAGAGTTAAAGATAGACTTGTCTTAGAGAATTGTGAAAAAAGTTATTCAATTAAAGATTGTTTAAAATTAAGTTGGAGAGTTAATATTCCTGTTGTCTTTGATACTCATCATTTTGAATGTTATAAAAAACTTCATCCAGATGAAACATTTAAACCTCCGGCCCATTTTATACGTCTTATCTTAGATACATGGTCACGTAAAAATATCAAACCAAAATTTCATGTGTCAGAACAAGGCAAAGGGAAAATAGGTCATCATTCAGATTATATTGATATATTACCAGAATATTTATTAGAGATACCTAACAAGTATGGAGTTAATATAGACATCATGATCGAAGCAAAAATGAAGGAACTGAGTATCCAAAAGTTGTATGATAAATATCCCCAGTGTAACTGCTTAAAAGGTAATCCATATTATCTTTGTAAAGAGATTATGGAAGATTTGGTAGATTCAATAGATAGAAATTATAACATTACACTAATTGATGATGAGTTAAGGTTATACATAAATAGTAATATAGCAGATCCATTTAGTGAAACTGAATTTAGGGGATACACACATATGAACCCAAAACAAAAAGGTATGTATGGAGAGTTATATGTATCTAAATTAATGATACAAAATAATCATTCAGTAGAAGCACCTACAAATACAGGGCATGATAGGATCATTGATGGTTATAAAACTGAAATGAAATTTTCATTAGCTTCTAAAGGTATTAAAGATTCATTTACTATGAATCATGTATCAATTTGTAAAGACTGGGAAAGGTTAATATTTACAGGTATTAACGTTGATGGAAATAATAGGATGTATTGGATAGATAAGAAAGATTTTATAAACAATATTAACTCTGATAAACGTATATTTAACTACCAGCAAGGAGGTAAAAAAGGGGAAAATGATGATTATATGATAATGGGGTCAAATGTTATGAAACTAAAAGATATAGGATTGTTTAGAAGTATGAATTCATGGTAATATATCATACTTCTACCTCTTCTTTACCATCGTAATAGAATATTTTATACCTTAATTCTTTTTTACCATCTATCTCTATATAGGTAGGCCTTCTTTCAATTATACGAATATTGTGTATATTCCTTGTTTCTTTAATATTACATAGATTGGTGTGTTCTTTTGTTATTTCATCAGGTTTCCATATTTTTTTTTCAGATCCCTTGGGATATGAATACTTATAAAGATTATCTTCTACCTCAAAATAAGATTTATTAAGTTTTTTAAAATTGCCTTTACCAACCTTCTTTCCTTCGGTATTTGTTTCTTCAATATATTTATTTTTAATCTGATGTTCCCTTATTTTTTTACGAAAAATATTGCATTCATCTTCTGTATATAACTCTTTGCCCTCAAATACACTACGAATTATAGGTGCTGTCTTATATTCTTTTACTTTTATACCTACATTACAAGGTTTAACAAGTGTATTAGTTTTATTGGGTCTCTGACTATTAGGATTATTATACCATTCAATATACTCTTTCATACATGCGATACACGTCCGTATAGGACCTACTTTATGTCCAGAGTCTAATATTTCTTTCCAATAACCACACATTCTTCCAGGAAATGCTTGTACTTCTGTCTCTGTATTAGACCTTTTTGAGCATAATTCATGTAATGCACCTATCTTTACTTTCCAGGAATTAGGAATTAGATTAGCTCTTCTATAAAATCCTTTAACACAGATAATAATATGATCATTTAATACATTTTCAAAATGGTTTCTTAATTCTTCTTCTGGAATACGATTGTCTGACGTATGGTCAAAACATTGTATACCGACCTGTTCAGCAGCACTTTTAATATATGAAATCTTACTTCCTGTAGTCCTTATAAGATGAACCCTATAATCATTTTCATATGTATTAATTATATCATCATTTATCCATTTAATAGCTTGATCATATGAATCAATATTATAATAGTCTTTATAAATACCCTTATCTAAGAAATATTCAATTGATGCATAATTTTTTGGAATAATCATCTTATATGTTTTGTGTTTAATATTTTCAAAATTCCATTTTTCCAGTTCATATAATTGATTTTTCATAGTAGCACTAACCATTATAAAACGAATATTATTATTTATAATATAATCTTTGTTAAATATAGATGTTTTAATTAACATTTTATGCAATTTCTGCATATTTTTATCACCAGTGTCTATTTCATCAATAATTATAAGTGAATCTCTTATACCAGATAACTCATCTGTTAATCTACCTTTAGATAATAACTTACCATGGTGGTATATATTACCTTGAAAACATATAGGAACCTTAGATTTTAGAGATGATTCCCATTCTTTATTACTCATTCCAGTTATAATAAATACATTATTAATGGGTAATTTAAAACTATCTTCTGGATGTGTTGTAAACAACTTTAATAATTCAATCATTAAACCATCCATACCTACTTTACATTGTTTTATAATACTAATTACACGTAATTCTCTTTCATTATAAAATTCTGATATAATATTATTGGCATCTATCATTTGATTTTCAAATATATATTCTTCAGTTGCATCAGGACAACCATTATTATACCTCATCTTATTATTGGCCCTAGCATAATCATACGCCGCGCGGACACATTCACGTTCATCCTCCATATTGTTCATTTTTATCGAATTAACTTTAAATATAAAATAAAAAAATCAAATTTATAATGTATTATTCGATAACTAATTTAGTCTTGATTTACATAACTCAACATATTCAGGATTTATCTCAAACCCCACAAAATTAACGCCTAAATTTTTAGCGGCTACGCATTCACTACCTGAGCCAGCAAAGGGTACAACCATAAAAGTATCTTCTGGTTTCTTCATACTTGATTTTATAAGTTTTTCACATAATTCTAATGGTTTTTGTGTAGGATGATCTACCCTTTCTTTCTTACCAGCCCCTCCCGATAATGCAGATACTTTAATTACATCTCTAGGTAATGCGCCGTTTTTATGCGCATTATAAACCGTTTCTTTATCTCCAAATCTACCTTTTGTTCCTTTTCTAACTTTACCTGCCGCATTTTTTAAGTATCCATCTGTATAAGGTTCCCTTACAGCATCCCTATTAAAGTGTGGTTTATTTTTAGAACAACATAATATACTTTCATGTGTTCTTTGCCAGAAATTCAACGATGGAGTAACTTTATTAGTATAATGCCATATAATCCAACGTACATTTATAGATATTCTAACACGAATAAATGCTAATATTTCACTAAAACCATATATAAATAATGTCCCTTCTGGTTTTAATATTCTAATACATTCACCTATCCATTCATCACACCAATTTAAATAGGTATCCATTTCTTGCTTATCACTATCATTACCAAAGTCTTTACCTATATTATAAGGGGGGTCACATATAACAATGTCAATGGAATCATCCGGTATTTTTTTCATACCTGCAATACAATCTTCATTTAAAATATCATCTCTAAATTCATATATTTCACCTTCTACAGATCCTTCTACAGATCCTTCTACAGATCCTTCAACATCTTCTTCTTCTTCTTCAACAGATCCTTCTTTAACAGTTTCTTCTTCAACAGCTTCTTCTTCAACAGATTCTTCAACATTACCTTCTAAACATTTATCTATATCCATTTCTCCTTTGTATACCTTAAGCAAGATAATATA
>CERI01101537.1_pt1 | contig 12276 bp, 13 predicted proteins | sample 350261 | NCBI WGS metagenome assembly CERI01 (sample SAMEA2620979, study PRJEB7988) | marine metagenome | isolation source: saline water (ENVO:00002010), including
AAGGATTGGAATTTTTAGAGTAAAAGCAAAAAGTATTTTTTACTTATCAAAAACACTAGTTGAAAAATATAAAGGTAAAGTTCCAAAAACCTATGAGGAGTTAGAACAATTACCGGGCGTTGGACATAAAACAGCAAGTGTTGTTATGTCGCAAGGATTTGGCTTTCCTGCTTTTCCCGTAGATACCCATATCCATAGATTAGCTCAAAGATGGGGGCTAACAAATGGAAAGAGTGTCGTTGAAACAGAAAAAGAATTAAAAAAAATCTTTCCTAAAAAATACTGGAACAAGCTTCACCTGCAAATAATTTGGTATGGGAGAGAATACTGTAAAGCTCGAGATTGTTATGGAATAACTTGTAAAATTTGTAAAAGCTGTTATCCAAATAGAAAAAAACCGATAAAAACTAAAAAAGCTTAAATGAAAATTTTGGGAATTGGCAACGCAATCGTTGATGTAATTTGTAAAGTTGATGACAACTTTATCGCTCAAAATAATTTAACCAAAAGCACAATGAAGCTTGTAGATGAAATGGAATTTAAAAAACTATTATCTACACTTAAAATAGAAAAAACTGTCTCTGGCGGATCAGTAGCTAACTCAATAGTAGGTCTCTCACAGCTTGGAAACAAGGCCGGTTTTATCGGAAAAGTAAGCGATGATGATTTAGGTAATAAATACGAAGAAGGTTTAAAAAAAGAAAATGTGAGATTCTTCTATTCAAAGAAAAAAGAGGCTATCTCAACAGGAACATGTTTAATATTAATCACACCTGACTCTGAAAGAACCATGACAGCTTTTCTTGGAACTGCAGGAAAAATAAATGAAGATGATATTGATATAAATGCAATAAAGAACAGTGAGATGCTATTTTTAGAAGGCTACCTATGGGACGAAGGTGAACCAAAAAAAGCTTTCGACAAAGCAATTAATAATTCTAACAAAATCGCAATGTCTTTATCAGATCTGTTTTGTGTAGAAAGGCATAAACCTCATTTTCTTGAATTAGTAAAAAATAAATTAGATATAACTTTTGCTAACGAACAAGAAATCATGTCTTTAATTAATACTAAAAAATTTGAAGACGTAATTGAGTTTTCAAAAAAAATTAATAAACTAATAGTAGTAACTCGAGGAGAAAAAGGAGCTTTAGCAATCAAAAATGATGAAGTTGTAGAGTGCCCAGCTAAAAAAAATCTTAAGATTGTAGATTTAACTGGAGCAGGTGACCTATTTGCCGGAGGTTTTCTTCACCAATATATTAACGGTAAAACATTAAAAGAAAGCTTAGATAAAGGCACTGAAATGTCGTCAGAAATTATTCAGACAATTGGAGCAAGGCTTGATTTATAATTTGATTTTTTAAAGGAAAATTAAACTAATTTATTTTTTTCTTCTTTTAAAACTACCTTTACCCTTTTTAGGTTTAACAACTCTTTTTCTGTATTTATTTGTGAAAAGATCTTTTGCTATCTTATTTCTTTTTTTCAAAGATAATAACCCTCTTTATCATTTAAAATAAAACTTTCATCAGAGAATTTCTGATTAATTTTTTTTCTTAGTCTATAGATATGTGTTTCCACCGTATGAGTATCAACATTGGAAGAATAACGCCAAACAGATGCCAAAATTTTACTTTTGGATATAGATTTTTTATAATTTAAAAAAAGCTCTAACAACTGAATTTCTTTTTCTGTTAAAACTATAAAAGAGTCTTCTTTAATTAGTTTTTTTTCATTTTTATCAAGTAAATAATTTTTGATCATAATTGATGAATTTTTACTAAATAATTTTTTGGCCGCTGAACTTTCAACTATAGAATTTATTTCATCAACTGTTGCGGGTAGCTTCAAAACTGCATCATAAAAATCACCTACTTTGTTTTTATTGGATGCAAGAATTTTTATAACGTTAGTATTATTTAGAAGCTTTTTAGCCATTTTATCATCGTGTGCCTCATTGTGAAAAAATAAAACATCAACAGCTTTATCAAAACCGCTACTTCGTTTACATAGGTTAAACTTTAAATAAGATTTTAGTTCGTTTAGTGTAGCAATAAAATTGTCAGGGCCAAAAACTAAAACATTTAATTTATGCATATTTTAATTAAAAACAAATATCTTTATTTTCATAAGTATAAAGTAAAATGCGCTGTAGGTAAAAGGGGAATTGGGCATAAAAAGAAGGAAGGAGACTCGATCACACCCAAAGGTATTTTTAAAATAAAATTTATTTTGTTTAGAAAAGATAGAATTAGAAGCTTTAAAACTGCTGTAAAAACAGTATCCATAAATAAGAAATTTGGTTGGTGCGACGACTCAAAATCAAGGAAATATAATAAACTTATTAAATATCCTTTTAAAAATAGTTTTGAAAAACTTTACAGAAAAGATAACATTTATGACTTAATCTTAGTGCTTAATTACAATATGAATCCTGTAAAAAAAAATAAAGGCAGTGCTATTTTTATTCATGTAGCAAAAAAAAAATTTAATAAGACAGAAGGTTGCATAGCCATAAAAAAAAATGAATTATTAAAAATTATTAAAAATTTAAAAAAAGAAACCAAAGTTAAAATTGTTTAAGATCTATCACCAAAAATAGAACTTCCTATTCTAACATAAGTAGAACCATACCTAACAGCGTCTAAATAATCTGCAGACATACCCATACTAGTTTCTTGTAAAGCAAGAGATGTACTAAGTTCATTTAATGAATTAAAATATTTTTTAGTATTTTTATCGTTTGGAGGAATAATCATCAATCCGACAATTTTAAGATTTTTTTCTACGGTACAATAATTATAAAAAGCATCAAGTTCATCGACAGGTATACCAGATTTTTGAAGTTCATTACCAATATTAACCTGTATAAAAAATTTTATTTCTTTATTTAGTTCAATTTGTCTTTTAGCAATTACATCAGCTAGTTTTTGATTATCTAGAGAATGTATGTAATCAAAAATTTGAATTGCTTCCCTTACTTTATTGCTCTGAAGTTTACCAATCATATGAAGATTTAATTGTGAATTTTTCTTTACTTCTCTCCATTTGGAAACTGCCTCTTGAACTTTATTTTCTCCAAAATGATTGTGTCCATGATTAATCAAAGGCTGTATATGACTTAAAGAAAAAGTCTTGCTTACTGCTACTATATTTACAGGTTTTATAGGTTTTAAAGAATTAATATTAAATTTTATTTTATTAAATCTTTCAATTATTATGCTCATATGTTTTCATTTAAAAAAAAATATTTTTTTATTATCGAAAGTATAAAAGATATTAATTTAAATAATATTAAAAAATATAATAAATTTTCAATTATTTACAGATATAAACGATCACCAGAAAAATTAGATTCATTAATTATTTTTAGAAAAAAATGTAAATTAAAGAAAATTAAATTTTATATAGCAAACAATACTAATCTTGCTTGTGTATTAAAAGCAGATGGAATATATCTCTCTGCATCCAATAAAAGTTTTAAATCTTTAAATTTGTTAAGTTTGAAATTAGATATAATTGGATCAGCTCACAACATAAATGAGATATATCAAAAGAAAAAACAAAAATGTACCTGTATAATATTTACAAAATTATTCAGAGTTGGTTATGCTCCAAAAGAAAAATTCCTAGGTGTTGTTAAATTCAGTAGCCTATTAAATATTAATAAAAAAATCATTCCATTAGGAGGGATTACATCAACTAATCTAAATAAAGTTAACGCAATAAAATCTGAAGGTTTTGCACTTATGTCGGAAATAAAAAAAAAGCCGACTATTTCTAGCCGGCTTTTTTAAATTAATTATTACTAATTAAAATGCTACAGAAACACCTAATGTTCTAGTGTCGTCTGAAGATGATAATACGTGATTTGCGTTATCAGTTTGCGCTTCTTGGAACCCGATAGTCATTCCACCCATAGTGTAACCGACGTTAATTGCATCAGTTTCTTGGTCTGGAGCACCTGTGTTATCGTGCTTGTAAGAAGTGTATCTGTTAAATGAGATCGACAGTGCATCACTGTATGCGTAAGCTACACCGATGATTTCATCTTTGTAGAATACTGCATCTGTAATTGCTGCTGCTTCACCTTCGTTGTGAAGTTTCTGTTGTAGACCTAATTTAAATTGACCAATGCTATAGTTTAATGCAGCTGTTAAATCGAATGCATCATCTGTAGCAGCTATAGTTGAATGCTCAGTCTCACTATAACCAGTTGTTAATGTAAGTCCATCTAAGTATCCACCTACTACTGGTAAGCCACCCATATCAGTTTTCACTGTTAATGATTGAGCTGAACCTACAGAGTGTGATGCTGATGTTGAAGCAGCGTTGTCAGCATTTTTCGTGCCGTCATACTTTGGATAGTACTTGTAGTTAACTGCACCTAATACTGGTAAATCAAATTTAGCACCAATACCCATTTGACCGGCTGCGGCACCGATATCATTGTAAGTACCTGATCCTGAACCATTTGCTTCTTCGTAAGCTGATGGAGTTATGTCATCAATAGCATCCACTGGGTCAGAGTCTGATCCAACGTATACTGTTGCTAATCCCATAATGTTTCCAAAAGAGATTTGAGAATTTCCGTAACCTAAGTTATCAGAAGTGTCTTGCATTACTGATACAGTGATACCGTTATCCAACTCTGTTGAACCAGCGAATTTTAATTCTCTGTCCATACCAAGTGGGTTACCTGTAACATCATCTGTTTCAGATTGAAAAGTTGCTTCCATGTTACCTGTTACAGTTAATTCACCAGCGTAAGCTGTTGAAACTGCAAAAGAGAATAATAGAGCAACTAATATTTTAGTTATTTTCATTATATTTTTCCTTTGTTAATTATTAAAAATTTAATAATGACACTTTTTAACTCACTAAGGGTCAATTGGGGTTATAAAGTTTGATTTACTTCAGTTTTTTTGATTAATGTGATATATATATCACAGTTAAAAAGTCTACTGAATCAAGCAAAATTAAGCTATAAACAAAAATATGTTATACAAATACACAAACACACAAATTTATCCATTTTATAAAGCTTTTTTCACCTTTTTCGCTATTTTTTTAATAATTTTTTTAACATCATGTTCGATGCCTAAACTTCCTGAACGTCAAAAAGTAAGTAGGGACGTACCCATAAATGCAAAAGAAAGAGCTAGAAAAAATATTACGGAAGGCAGAGGGATAAGTCTTAAAAGTGCTTTTAAACGATCTGGTTCTACTAATTATGAATTTAGTAGTTCTAATCCTTTGTGGAGAGCCTCATTAGAACTTATCGATTTTATGCCAATGACAACTGTTGATTACTCAGGGGGGATTATAATTACTGACTGGTACAGCGACGCAAATAATTCAGATGAATCTATTAAAATTACTGTTCGATTTTTATCTAATGAAATTAGATCAGACAGTATAAAAATTATAGTACACAACAAAAAATGTCAGATAAGCCAAAATTGTTCCATCAATGAAATAGACTCCAAAATTAAATTTGAACTTCAAAAATCTATATTAGCTAAAGCAGCTCAATACGAAGTGGAATCTAAAAAACCGAAAAAATAATTCAATTTGTAATGGAAAGATATAACTTTCAAAAAATTGAGAAAAAATGGCGTGAAGATTTACATGCAAACTCGGTAGCAAGAAAAAATTCGAGCAAAAAATATTATTGTTTAGAAATGTTTCCGTATCCCTCAGGAAAGATTCACATGGGACATGTAAGAAACTATACGATTGGAGATGTGATAGCTCGATATAAATATTTAAATGGTTTTAATGTTCTTCATCCTATGGGTTGGGATTCTTTTGGTTTACCTGCTGAAAATGCATCAAAATTAAATAAACTTCACCCAAAGAAATGGACTAATGAAAATATAAAGACAATGAGAAATCAGCTAAAATTGTTAGGACTATCCATTGATTGGAGCAAAGAACTATCAACTTGTGGTAAGGATTATTATAAACATCAACAAGAACTATTCATCGATTTTTATAATCACGGTTTAGTTTCGCGAAAAGAAACGTATGTAAATTGGGACCCAATTGAAAATACAGTTTTAGCTAACGAACAGGTCATAAATGGGAGAGGATGGAGATCAAATGCTCTGGTTGAGAGAAAAAAATTATCTCAATGGTTTTTTAATATAACTGAATTTTCAAATGACCTTTTGAAAGATTTAAATGATCTTAAGGGTTGGCCTGAAAAAGTAAAATTAATGCAAAAGAATTGGATTGGAAAATCTTTTGGATGTGAAATTAATTTCAAAATAGTTGATGATGACCAAAAAATTAATATTTTTACAACAAGACCTGACACTATATTTGGAGCTAGTTTTATTGCCTTATCTGTTGATCATAAATTAAGTAAAAGTTTTGAAAATAAAAATGATTTTATCAAATTTAAACAAGAGTGTAATAAAACTGGCACAACTGAAGAGGCCTTGGCCAGTGCTGAAAAATTAGGTTATAATACAAATCTTGTTGCGAAACACCCTTTTATAAAAGACAAGGTAATACCAATTTTTTTTGCTAACTTTGTTTTAATGGACTACGGCAGTGGTGCTATATTCGGTTGCCCAGCACACGACCAAAGAGATTTTGATTTTGCTAGAAAATATAATCTTGAAATCACAAGAGTTGTGACTGATGGCTCTTCTAAAAAAGAACTTACAGAAGCATATGTAGGTAATGGAAAATTAATAAATTCTGATTTTTTAAATAATTTAGATGTTGATACTGCTAAAGATAAAATAATTAATGAAATTGAAAAAAAAAAAATTGGCAAAAGGAAAACTCTTTATCGTCTAAAAGATTGGGGTATTTCAAGACAAAGATATTGGGGTTGTCCTATTCCAATAATTTATTTAGAAGATGGTACTCCAGTTCCAGTTGATAAAAGTGAACTACCTATAGAGCTGCCTGATGATGTAGATTTAAACTCAAAAGGCAATCCTTTGGTAAATCATCCAACTTGGAAAAAAACTACTCAAAAATCGACTGGCAAATTAGCGGTCAGGGAAACAGATACTCTTGATACATTTGTAGATTCTTCTTGGTATTTTTTAAGATTTTGCTCTCCCAATCACACTCTTTCTCCTTTTGATGAAAAAGAAGTCAAGTACTGGATGCCGGTGGATCAATACATAGGTGGTATAGAACACGCGATCTTACATTTACTTTATTCTAGATTTTTTACAAAAGGAATTAGTAAGTTTAATAAAAATTTAGATTTTGTAGAACCTTTCAAAAATTTATTTACTCAAGGTATGGTATGTCATGAATCTTACAAAGATCAGTTGGGTAACTGGCTTTATCCGGATGAAGTTGTAAAAGAGACTTCTGATATCGCATTCAAAAAAATTGACAAAAGTAAAGTCGTTGTTGGTCCACCTGAGTCTATGTCAAAATCAAAAAAAAACACCATCGATCCTGAAATTATGATCGACCAATATGGTGCTGATGCTGTTAGATGGTTTATTTTATCTGATAGTCCTCCAGAAAAAGATATTCAATGGTCAAATACAGGTGTGTCTTCAGCTAACAAGTTTTTGCAAAAAATTTGGGACTTAAATTGTTTAATCTCAGCGAGGGAAGATAAAACAATTGACATAGAAATAGAAAAAAAATTCAGCCTTGGTATAAACAATTATATAAGTAAAATTGATAATTCTATAAAAAATTTTAGATTCAATGTCTCTATTGCAAATTTTTATGAACTTTATAAGTACTTTAAAGAAAATCTAAATGCAAAAATCGGTAACAAATTATTAATAGAAAATTTAGTAAAAATGATGAAACTACTGATACCTTTTGCGCCACATTTGGCTAACGAATGTTTAGAATATTTAAATTGTAAACATTCATATAAATGGCCTGAAGTTGATCAAAAGAATGTTTTAGATGAAATTAAATTAGCAGTACAAATAAATGGGAAAACTAGAGATATAGTTACTATAAAAAAGGACTTAAATGAAGAGGAGATCAGGAAAATTATATTAGATCAATCTAAAGCAAAAAAATACATATTGAATCAAAAGATTTCTAAAACTATCTTTGTAAAAAATAAAATTGTAAATTATATAATTTAATACAGATGAAAATACTTTTATTATTTTTAATAGCTCTTACGTCTCACTGCGGCTTTGAAGTTTATAATAAATCTGATTTAGTTAATTTTGATATAACTAATATTTCCTCTAGCGGGAACAAGAGAGTTAATTACAAAATAGTGAACAAACTTAACTCAATTAATGTTGAAAATAATGAAAATTTAATAGAACTAGAAATTGAGTCAAAAAAAAGAAAAATAATTAAAGAAAAAAATATTAAAAATGAAATAACCAAATATCAATTAACAATATCAGTTAAGGTAAAAATAAAATCGAGTAAAAATAGAGAAGGTCAATTGTTTACAAAAGAAAAATCAGGGTTTTATAATACTGGGAAAAAATATTCAACAACTCTAAACAATGAAAAAAAATTAATTGAGTTATTAACTAGTTCTTTATCTGATGAAATATTTGATGAACTTATAAATAAAGTAAATGCTTTATAAAAGTTATTTAATTGAAGAAAATATAAACAGTATAGATAAAAAATTATTTTTATTTTATGGAGAAAATACTGGTTTAAAAGAAGAGTTTAAAAAAAAAATTAAATTAGGGAATTCAAAATCTGAAATAATTAGTTTTAATCAAGATGAAATTTTAAAAAATGATCAGCAAATATTTAATGAGTTCAATAATTTTTCATTATTTGATAGAAAAAAAATTATATTTATAGATCAAGTTAATGACAAAATTCTTGAGATTTTACAAAAAATAGAAAAAAAAATCGATACACAGAAGTTATATTTATTTTCTGATCTTCTAGACAAGAAATCAAAAATAAGAAGTTATTTTGAGAAATCAAACAATTGTTGTATTGCAGCCTGTTATGCAGATAACGAAATAAATATAAAAAAAATTGTTTTAACTAAATTAAAGGGTTTTGAGGGCCTTTCTCCAGACAACATAAATCTAATAGTTGAGAATAGTAATTTAGATAGAGTAAAACTTAATAATGAAATTAGTAAAATAATTAATTTCTTTCAAGATAAAAAAATATTGACTGATAAATTAGAGTTAATTTTAGATCATAAAGTTAATAATAACTTTAACGCTATTAGAGATGGAGCACTTAATGGTAACAAAATTTCAACTAATAAATTACTTAACGACACAATTATTGAAGCAGAAAAAAGTATTTTCTATTTAGCTTCATTTAATCAAAGAATTAATAAGTTATCGGAAATAACTCGGCATAAAAATATTGAGGAAATGGTAAACAAAATGAAACCTCCAATTTTCTGGAAAGATAAACCTGATTTTATAACCCAAGCGAAAAAGTGGGACCAAAAAAAAATTAAAAAAGCTTTACGTAAAACATTTGAGTTAGAAATAAAAATTAAGACGAATTCTGCTATTGATAAAACAATACTTGTAAAAAAATTAGTAGTCGATTTGTGCAATTTAGCTAACGCTTAGTTAGTAAATCCGAAATAAGTTGAAATTGTTCTAGATCTTTATATTCAATTGTAATTCTACCGGAATTGTTTTTTTTGTTGGAAATATTGACTTTTAAGCCTAATATTTTTTCAATACGTTCCTGAGCTTTTAATATATTCGTATTTTTTTCTTTTGAGCCTGATATTGTACCTTTTTTTTTCTTAACTAAATATTCAACTTTTCTTGCACTATAATTATTCGCAACAATTTCTTCTGCAATAGAAGATGCATTTGATAATCCTATTAATGGTCTTGCTTGGCCTGATGTTAATGAACCCTCTTCAAGCATGGAAATTATATCACTCGGCAAAGATAATAGTCTTAAAGTGTTGCTGACATGGCTTCTGCTTTTGGACATTAATTTGGAAATACTTTCATGGTCATAATTAAACTCATCTGATAATCTTTGGTATCCTCTTGCTTCTTCAACAGAAGTTAAATCGTCTCTTTGTATATTTTCTACTATTGCTACTTCTAAAGTTTCAACATCATTAAGATCTAAAATATTTACAGGCAGCTCGTGCAGTCCAGCTCTTTGAGCTGCTAACCACCTTCTTTCACCTGCGATTATTTCATATTTGCCTGGTTCTGATTTCTTGGGTCTGACTGCTATAGGCTGAATTATTCCATTTTTTTTTATTGATTGAGATAATTCTTCTAATTTAGTTTCATCAAAGATTTCTCTTGGTTGATAAGGATTTCTACTTAGATCGCTTATAGCAACTTTATTTATTTCCTTTATTTCATTAGGTTTTTTAACAGCAGTTTGATCTCCAAATAATGCTGATAAACCCCTGCCTAACCCTTTTTTTTTACCTGAATTCAAGCGGCGCTCTCTATGTTATTTTTTTTTAAAAACTCTTCTGCAAGTTTAAAGTAGGACTTACTACCAACACAATTCTTATCGTAAATAACACATGGTAGGCCGTGCGAGGGTGCTTCGGACAATCTTACGTTTCTCTGAATTACAGTTTGATAAACTTTATCTTTAAAATATTTTCTCGCTTCATTATCTACTTCTGAAGATAATTTATTCCTTTTGTCAAACATAGTTAAAAGAATGCCACGAATTTTTAAGTCCGGGTTTAAATTTTCTTTTATTCTATCGATTGTTTTTACAAGTTGTGTAATCCCCTCTAAAGCAAAAAATTCTGTTTGTAGAGGTACTAATAATTCATCTGAAGCAACTAATGACATTATTGTCAAAAGACTTAATGATGGAGGGCAATCAATGAATATATTATCATATTTTCTGAGTAGTTCTTCTTTTTCCTTCATTAATATTTCTTTCAAAACAAAAGCTCTTTTGGAGTCCTGAGCTGTTTCTACTTCAAGACCAGATAGATTTACATGCGAACCTATTAAATCCAAATTTTTAATTTCAGTTTTTTGTATTGCACTCTCTAAAGAAATCTTTTTAATTAATAGGTTGTAAATATTATTATTTTCATCACTATTATTTTTACCTAGTCCTGTTGTTGCGTTACCTTGTGGATCCAGATCTATAATTAAGTTATTTTGACCCATAATGGACAGGGATGTTGCTAGATTAATAACAGTAGTAGTCTTACCTACTCCACCTTTCTGATTTATCACTGAGATTGTTGTAGTCATTATTTAATATTCATAATAATTATTCTAGAATTATTATTTGTAACACTTTTTTCCAATTTATAATCGTATTTTTCTTTTTTTAAAGCTTTATTTAGTTCTTCCTGTGCATTTTGACCCTTTAGAATTATTAATTTATGCGGCTTTTTTACGATTTCACGTGAAACTTGTATTATTGTTTCCAATTTTTTAAAAGCTCGACAAACAACAAAGTCTGATTCAATTATCTCCTCGTATATATTTCCAAAAATATTGACTTTTACTGATAATTTACGTTTTATTTCTTCCAAAAAAGCTCTCTTTACTGGTGATTTTTCATATAATTTCACGTGAAAGTCTTTGTTATCGTTAAAAATTGCTAAAATCATGCCTGGAAAACCTGCTCCTGATCCTAGATCTGATAAAGAGCCTTTGGTAAAGTCTATAAATTTAACTAGTTGGGCAGCATCCAGTACATGTCTATGCCAAATATCTTTTTCAGTACTTTCCGATATAAAATTATGCTTTTTATTAGCCTCAAGCAATTCGTCTACAAATATTTTAATGTCAGATATAGATTTGGTACTATAGTTAAGCTGATTTTGGAGAATATTTATAACTTCATTGTCCTGCATTAAGCAGTAGCTTTAAATTTTAGCTTTTTGATATGAGATAATAAGATTATTACAGCTGCAGGAGTGATCCCGTCTATTCTAATAGCTTGACCTAAAGTTTTAGGTTTTATTGCAATGAGCTTCGACTTAACCTCGTTAGACAAACCACTTAAATTTTTGTAATTTATGTTCTTAGGGATGATAACTGACTCGTCTTTTTGAAAAGATTTAATATCTCGCTCTTGTCTTTTCAGATAACCCAAGTAGTGGGCATCTGTTACAACCTGCATTTCAATTAGGTTCGGAAACATGGGTACGTCTGTAAATATCTGCCTTATTTTTGACATATTTACTTTTCGTTGACCCATCACTTCTAAACATGATCTTTTAACACCATCCATAGCAATTTTAATATCGTGTTTTTTTGCTTCGTTAGGAGTTAAATATTTTGACTTTAAAAAATTATTAAGTGTAGAGATATTTTTTTTCTTTTCTAAATAGATTTTTTTTCTTTCAGA
>CERI01025181.1_pt1 | contig 12274 bp, 4 predicted proteins | sample 350261 | NCBI WGS metagenome assembly CERI01 (sample SAMEA2620979, study PRJEB7988) | marine metagenome | isolation source: saline water (ENVO:00002010), including
TCTTTGACTCCCGTTCCTTCTGTTTCCATTCATCAAGGACTTGACGTTTCTTGAGCTCCTTTGGACTCGGTTCCTTTGGCTTAGATTCCTTTTCAAAACTCTGAGAGTCAACCTTTTCAAGATTATGACGGGGAACATATGCCGAACAAGTATCAAACTTCACATAATGTGTGCGACGACTTTTATGAGTTCCCACGCTTAATATACCTTCTTCACCATTTTTAACGTGGCGCGTGTGTTTGCCCGTATAGCGAACCTTCATTCCAGTATTCATTCAATCTACTATACCATAGTGTCTACTGTTTAAATTACTTTCAAAGGTTCAGCGTAATACCACTTTTTCGGTCTGTATCACCACTAACTAAAGAGATATTATCTAGATCGGGTATCTTGTTGGGTTCTAAGTTCATAGTCTTAATAAGACTATCAATACCATCGGGTCCATTCATTTCAGGTCTTCGTGGCGATGAATTGTTCGAGGGGGGTCCTCTATTCTGCATTGGGTTCTGCATTGGGTTCTGCATAGGGTTTTGCTTAGGGTTCTGCATTGGGTTCTGCATAGGGTTCTGCATAGGGTTCTGCATAGGGTTCTGCATTGGGTTGCCCATGGATCCGACGGCTGCCGAAGCAAATTGTTTCATCAGATCGGGATTCTGTCTTAAGATATCATCCATACCCGGCATGGATGATTTGAACATTGTTTGCTGCAAATGAAACATGAATGCACTTCCTCCAAGAGCAAACATAAGACGTATCTCTGGTGCGACTTCAGAATCACCACCATATTTCAAGTATAATTCCTCAAAAATCTCATCATAATCAAAAATATTTTCATTCACCGATTCAGACCAACCATCCAGTTGAACTGCAAACGGATCCACCTTGTTATTCAAGAACTCTATGCCCGTGACAAAAGCCATGAGTGCTTTTCTTTGAAACTTAACCGAATTATCAATCTCCCTTTGTTTTTTCAATTTCAAGTATTCATTTCTCATATCTTCAAGATTTGAGTTCATGTTGTAATTCATTGTGGTGCGGATTCCCTGTTCACCAAGTTTTTTGAACTTGTAGATGTAATCAATCTTTTCATTCTTTATTTGTGTGGGATTCATTCTATGAATAGGAACAAACTCATCACCCTGAGGAACGGCATTTTCAATAATTACAGTATCACTTGCATCCATCTTAGGCTCAGATACATTTACCGGAATCGTTTTCTCTTCTTTCTTTTCAGAAGTATCAGATAAATTATCGGCGGTTGTTGCCAAGAGTTCAATTCCGATATTATCTGTGACGTTTAGTTTTGGAGAATTGGTTGCACTATTCTGTGGTGATATAACGTTATCAACATTTATCTTCTTACTTTCAGTCTCTGTACCAAAATCTAAACCGAGGGCGTCCATACCTAAGAATAGAAGTATTTACTAGAATATTTACGCGCAATCTTTAAATATTATACCTGAACAATATTTTCTATATCTTGGGGCATTTCCTCAATTTTTGTATCATAAAATGTTTGAATATCATGTAGATCTTGAGCATCTCTTTCTGTCACAAAATTGATGGCGACACCTTTTCTTCCATATCGCCCACTCCGTCCAATGCGATGAATGTATGTCTCCTTCTTGATGGGAAGATCATAGTTGATAACCAATGATAATTGTTGAACATCAATTCCTCTTGAGAGGAGATCGGTTGACAAAAGGATTCTTATATCTCCCGATCGGAAGCTTCGAATAGTTTGCTCTCTTTCACTGGTTCTCATATCACCGTGAATATATCCAACGGGAAAATCCATATCGCGAAGTCTTTCACTGATCTCAACCAATCTCTGTTTATGATTGATATAAATAATACATTGAGAAATATTTATAGCTGAATAGATATCTGTCAATGTATCAAACTTCCATGCGTGTCTCTGAACATTGATGTAGTATTGAGAAATACCCTCCAATGTTAAATTCTCTTTCTTTACTAAGATTTTTTCTGCATCATTCATAAAATTATCTGTAAGCGTTAAAACTTCGTCGGGAACAGTTGCACTAAATAAATATATCGATGTTTCCCTTGTGAGAAATCCAAACATGTCCTTAATTGAATCAATGAAACCTTGGGATAACATCTCATCGGCCTCATCAACTACAAAAGTATGGACCTTATCTGTAAATAAACTTCTTCTACGAATCATGTCAATGATCCTTCCAGGTGTTCCTACAACCACGTGAGGACCCTTTTCTAAACTTTGTTGACAATCTTTCACGTTTGTTCCCCCCACAACTTTTTCAGAAGTTATTCCTGTATATTTTGAAATCTCCCGCATAAATAGGAATGTTTGTTCCGCGAGTTCTCTGGTTGGAGAAACAATAATACACTGAGTCTCTTTATCTTCCTCAGAAATTCTATTTAATGCTCCGATAGTAAACGCCCCGGTTTTACCCGATCCCGACTGAGCCTGAGCAATCATATCTTTCCCCAAAGAAAAAATGGGAATAGATTTCTTCTGTATTTCAGACGGCTCTTCAAATCCATATGCGTAAATACCTCTTAAAAGGTTCTCTTTTAGATTCATTTCATCAAAACTCATATTATCCTGTAATATTAAATTATCATTAACTCTTTAAGATATTTCTTAAAAAATATCGCTCTTTTGGGGAATACAATCTTTTAACACTTGTCCCACTTTTTCTATTGAAGAACCAGTTTCTATGCCCAGAAGTTTTTTATCCTTTACGACAGCATAACTTGGAACCTGTTTAATATCACAGGAACTACATAATTTATCATTTTCATCTATATTCACATAGTAAAACTTGAGTTTATCATTTGTGTTTCTTCTGTCTATTTCTTCTACAAGAGGTAATAGTTTCTTACAGGGACCACACCAACTTGCTGAAAAATAAAAAAAATGATAACATTCACAATCTTCAAGTATTTCATCAATCGTATCATCCGATGTTTCTTTCATTTACTAAAATTATAGAATTTCTTTTCCTGACTCTAACTCAATAGTCTTCTTCATCTTCTTCATCTGTTGATAGAATGCCCTCATTGTAGGAGTTTTCAATTTCCATGTGTTCAGCATACAGTCTTTCATTCTCTTCATTCAGTGTGAACATCCTCAAAAGATGTGCTTCATATTGTTCTTTTTGAGATTCATTCATCCGATTGATTTCACCAAGTGTTAGTAGTTTCAGTTCCTCTTTCTTGGGTAGGATTGGGAAGAGCCGGTATTCATCAAAGTCTTCGGGATTCATGATATTCTTACGATTGTATTGACTGATACCTTCACATCTTCTATTGCACAAATAGCTACACAGATTCTTAAGGGTTCCATCCTCATTCTTATAAATGATCCACGGCTTATCAGTGGACACCTTATTACATTCACAGCAGTTCATAGTGTTTGATTCAAGCACGTTTTTTGTTGCTTGATCATTCAAGTTTACAAATCAAATTTTTTATAAGAATTAAAATATACTTTCTTATATATAGGAATTATGGGTAAAGATGTGATATTAATTCTTATTATCTTACTTTCATATAAGATTCTCACACAGTTAAGCGATACAGTAGAGGGCTCCGATAATCCCTCACCCTCTTCCCCGGGTGATAGTAAACCCCTGTATTACGATTATATCAATTATATTGTGGGTATAGTATGTGATATGCAGGGTAAGATTCACAATCCCGATGAGTATGATTGTGTGAGACATGAATTAGATGATAGACCAAAAATGTGTTATGATAATCAAACTCCCAAAAAGCCAATACCATGTTCTCGCGAGGGTGTCGCGTCCGAAGCAGGATGTAACTACAATGAGAATGCGTGTTATTTTTCTAATTTCTCTAACGACATCAGGGGGGTTGAACGAGAAATGGAAAAGCTGATCTTGGACTTCAATGGTAAAGATTCGGAGAATGAACCGAAATATGACCTAAAAAATCATCCCACTGTTTGGGAATACATGAATGCAATGAAAGATACGACTTTAACTTATCAGAAGATTGTTGAGGGGACTGATATCAAAGAGATGTTGAACTTTTACAAAGCTCGGGCTGATAAGGTCAAATTTAACCTAGTTATGCCATGGTTCGATGGTAAAATGTTGGATTTCCTTAATAATAATTTAATTGGTCTAAATCTATCTGGCGATGGTGTGGGGGGGACTGATTACATTGGAGTAGCCGCGACATACTGTTTGGGGAAACAGCCGGAACCCCCCTCCGATAAGGAGATGGCACACACGTTTGTAGACCAAATTGGGAGAATTTTCTTCCGAAAAGCTGGGATGGGACCAGAAGCTCTGAATAAAATGTTCCCTAAGTCTAATCATAATGACCCTCAAAAGTCTAATTCTAATGACCCTGATAAAATAAGTCCTATGAATGTCAATCGTGGGGATATAAATGTATTTGTGTTGATGGTATTAATAAAAACGCAGAAATATTATGAAAACTCAAAAACAGAAAGAGACCATTCATTCACAGAGGAATGTGAAGAACCAGGGGCTAACAGTGTTTTGTTTCTTAAATCCGCAAACTCAGACGAGAGATCAAAAGAAGAAAGATGTAGTAAAAATCCCATGGATTGCGTGAAAGATCATTTTTGTTTAACCAAATCTATGGTTTGGTCACTATGTAAACCCGGTCAACAAGAAATAAATGAAAGTTGTGTTGCCGTTGCAGACGATGAATATACATCAATTATTCTTAATCAATCCGAAGGAGGCGAGCCTGTGGTGGGATCCACGAGCTCCGCCGATCAGGGCGCGGCGTCTTCCTGTTCTGCTCTATTGGCTCAGGATGCTTATTCTGGCTCCCCCAATTACGTAAACAAAAATAACTGGAGCCCACAAAACTATGAACAGGATATTGATTCCTTCAGTATTCCACAGAGATGCGACATGGGTTCAGATTTTGTCAGAAGTAGCGATCAGTTGAAGGAGTGGACAACGACAGCGGAACCCCATAGCGATGGGGAAAGGCTCCCCTATTCTGATCATACCAATATAGTCAATATTCCCGGGACAATTCCAAATAAAAAAGAAATAAGAATAGATAATGATGATAATGGTGATCCCTATATATATTATAAAAACTCCATGTGTATTTCATGCTTCGCGCACGATGATGATACAAAAAGTATACCAAAGGATTTAAATTTTATTAAATATACGCCGGCTCCAGATCAGTCCGCTCCAGATAACCCAAACCCAGGCAAAGATTATTTTTGTGGGGTTCGGGGGGATTGGAGTAGAGAAGGGTCTGGAACAGACTTAGGGAGGAGCTGCTTAGAGAGAACAGAAGAAGAAGAATGCGAAGGGGAAGAGGAAATCCCCTGTAAATGGATATCTTACGGTGGAGAAGAAAAAGACATGACCGGCGCTGATGCTCCACGCGGGAAATGTATTCCAAGGTGTCCATCCACATATTATTCAGAGAATGATGGAACTTGTGTAGAAGCTGAGTGGGGGAATACACCGGTTCAAACATCTCAAGTGTTTAAGCATTGTAAAAAATTGGGAACCGAAGGCGGCGTGCGCAGTGAGTGCACAGATGATAATAGATGTCAAATTTGGACCAATCCTGAGGGCGCGCCGGGGTTTTGTGGTCCCGCGGGCTCAGGAGATTATGAAAGTATGCTGAGCGATCATATTTTTAGCCTTGGAGATATGGTCAGAGAAAACGACCAATCATTTACAACCTCCGTATACCCTACTGAGTGGGGTAAATCTCTTGATACAGGTGCTTTGGAAATTTTCAAAGTGGATAATCGGGGTCTACCAATTCTAGATTCTTCTGTCCCATGTTCTTATTTACTGAAAGAGTATAGTGAAGATCAAGAGGCATGTATAGATTGTCCCGACAACACATTTTTTTCTGCAGGAAAGTGCATTAATGAACTTACATGCCAACCTCTTTTAAACACAATTATGAAACTTTCCTCTAATTCCCCGCAGATCCCCGGATTATTTGGTTCTAATAAATGTGAATGCACGAGCGATTCTAAATCGATTCTTGGCAATGAACAAGGATGGTATAGACCCAATTGTTTGAAGTCCGGACCGGGTGGGGACTGTTTGTTTCAAAGAGAAAAAGAACAATGTCCTGCGGACCACTGTACGTGGGAAAAAAGCGCGAAAAATATATGTGAGCCCAATCAGGATAATAATACAGATCTTACCTTAAAAGATATAGGATACGAATATTATCTAAAACAGGGTCGGCCAAGATCTCAGTTTGTGGGTGGGGAAAACGGTCAGGAGTCTGTGATCCCTTCTCTTACTGAGGAAGAATATGTGAATAAATGGGGTCAAAATTACCCTCATCTCAAAAATCGCTACGATCTATGTAATTTCAATGGTTCCCATGGAACTTGTGAAACATGTTTTGATGATGTTACATTAAAAGAAAATTTCAGGACACACGATGGGAAGCAATGCCAATCCCCGTGCGAAGACCCGGCAAAGACTTCTGATACAGTCTTAGTAGATAAATGTAGTGAATGGGGGGAAGATAAAAAATTTCATATCAAAGGTTATTGGCCATCAATCCAAAAAAACGCCGTCAGCCAGTCTGGAATCGAAGTTCCGATTGATAACGATTCGAATTATATGGTTTTCATGGACATTAAAACAAAACCAAGTTTTATCACATTTATTAAAGAGTATGAAAAGACAAAATTAACAACTTTTTGGATTGATTCTGTCATACACACAGTTCCTCAAAACAAGAAGATTCGTATACCGTGGCAAAATAAAGATGCTAGAATTATAGACGGAATGGCCTATCACGGTGTTATTCATCAAGATAAAGGAAAAATAGTTAGTGGACCCACCAATGAACTTCTGAAATGTTCGCCAGGAAATTTCAAGGGACAAAACTTGGATCAGCTCAATGACCAAAAAGAATTAGATACTTCAATTGATTATTACAAAGATTGTCCTCTCGCAAACTTTATTCGCCCCGGAGGGAATGATGTGTATTTTATAAATGGGAAAGTTCCCCAGAAATTACCGTATAGGTTCAATGCGAGTGAAGATCGGCTGCCACAGGCGCCCGCCAGCAATGGGTATGATGAATCAGGTGATTTATTTAAGTGTCAAGAAGGTAGTAATGACTACATTAATTTCCCGTGTCCATTCGTTCAATCTCCAATGGCATTATTCAATATCGGAGGTATAAATGGTAGTCAATGCTCCATGCCTTACAGCGATGTGCTCTCCGAAAAAATAGTTGGTGGTCTCGGTGCATCCTCTTGCCTGTTAAGATTAAATGTTGACAATTCTTTCAGAGATCTTCGGTCCATTCGTGGAAATAAAGATCTCTATCGTGAGAAGTTTGATAGTATTATGATTAATCGCCAGGCTGTTAGTCATGCGGAAACAAACTTTAAGAGTTTTGTGACCAACGATTATCAGATCTATTCAGTTGCTGAACAAGACCCGATATATTTTACAGAAACATTGGTGAGTTCTTTGAAGAGAGCGCTCGATACAACCACAGCCGCCGTTAACTTTTGGTTGCGTTCTCAAGATTTGGGAGAGTCCGCTCCAACACAATATACTTCTGACAAAACGAAAATCAAAAGCCTCAACAGTGGGAGCTCCACCGAACTTGACGCCAGACAACAAGTATCTTTTCCCATTGGACAGACTGGCTTCACTTGGGCACCTGGATATGAGAATAGGTGCTCTAATGATGGGGCGCTGTCCAACCAGGGAACCTTGGCGGCACAGCACAACATCGACAACTCCGAATTCCCTAGCGGTTTCAGAAGAGTAGGCATGGACGCTTACAACAGCTCTTATCAGCTGCACGATGACTGGGCCGAGGCCCCAGGACAGTCCAATACGGCTGAAGCGCAAGATACTTCTTCTTTCAGGCTGCTACCGGGGATGAATAATTCTTGGTTGGGGGACGGGTTGCAAAGTCTTGCGCGCGACACCCATCCGGGTATTCTTCCCCTAAGTGATGGTTATATCGGAATCAACCCACACACGCCCGCCATAAGCGATGAGGCGCACGACGATGGCTCCATCGAATACAGCAGCTCCTATAAGCTTTCTGCTCCCGGAACCATTGGGGGGGAGAAAGTGAGTCAGCGGTTATTTGATCAGTCTGTCGCTGCTATTGAAGAGCTGTCAGGAACAGAAAGAGATTTTTTCAACATTCCTGCAGATACAGTAAAGCGTATGCAAAATAAACAAATCCCGGGGATGAACTCGTGCTCTCCAAACAGTGAAAACGTTCCAAATAATGTAAATCCGTGGATATTTGAAGGGCCCCATGGTTTAGTCCAAAGGGTCGATGACGACATCCCCGGAATAGAGACACAAACATTTGAAGATTATTTTAAGGGGGGGGGGTTTTACCGCCCGTCCCCCGGCTCAGAGTCGGGGCGCGGTCCGGTTCCCACTTATGAAGCCGCGTCGGCTTGGATCCCAAGCGAAGAACACTACTTTCAATTGTATCCTGAATATACTATCGGTGGTCCAGCAAATGGTATGACTATATGTAGGGCCAACCCGTTCGCTAGTGACGACACGCCGGGTGCCACATTTCAGGGTGATGACAGGGTGTGCGCAAGATGGTATTCAGACGATGGGGCGGGCGAGTTTGTGTGTTCATCCGCAGGCGCAAGCGGGAATCAATGCTTCAAAGAAAGTACCTCGAAAGTGAAATCCGTAATTAATGATAATGGCGTCGGTATTAAGTCTCACTTTACTCAGCCCAGAACAGACGAAGCATTCCTGAAGACCGTATTTTCCCCAGTTGATTCTCAACCCACCCCCCCACTCAAACCCGACAGTATCAGACTCATAAAGCTGGACGGCGCCAAGCACCCGCCCGATTGGGTTGATGGGGTGCCCACGAACCTGCTGGCAAACACTCTCGAGCATAAAAAAATAATTATAGAACATGAACCGAACTTCGTGTATTATTTAGACACTATGCGAAAACAGTCAACTGATACTGATTTAGGGGAAGATGACCCAATGTGGGACACACCTATTCTAGTTCCCGAAGGAAAAGTCCCCGGTGATGTGATAACGATAGAGTTTAGGGGTACACAAACACCCGCCACACCCCCCAACCGCGCCACCGGGTCGGGGGCGGTGGTAGTAGAGATTGAGAAAGCAGAAGATTTTCAAGAAACAATCTATATAAAATTACCCCCGGGGGTTGTAGGTGATGGAACACGAGAGATTAAGGTGGGGAAGGACCAATACGGTTTACCGTTTGTAAAACCCTGGCCCACCCCGGGTGGGAGGAGTCAAAGTCATTCACACACACATCTTTACAAATATGTCAGATACATTGATCGGGGACGGCTTACTGGTCCGGACTCGGATGTTTATCCATTAACAAATATGGTTATTCAAACACCGGATTCCGATGATGAAAATATATACTCTTTTACAAGTGATGCAGATTTATCTATTATTCCGAATGGTTTTCAGGGCGAGGTGGAGGGTGGGAAAGGTGATGAAGGTGTAAATAATGTCTTAAATAAAGTTTTTAATTTAGATAAATATTCCGGAGCCTTCGCGCAGGTGAAGGCCTTAGCCGGCGCAAACGGAATAGATAGTGTAAAGGATGAAAAGAAAACTATAATGAATGAAAGATATATTAAATTATTGCAGGACGAGCTCCCAGGGAGAGACTTGAAAACCCAACCCCAACCCTTGAACGAACCATATATCAAACACAGAACTTTATTTGATATCTTGATGAATTATTCGGAACCGAATGTATCTCTACTAGATCAAGAAAATGAAACAGCCTCCATCAAAGCGAAAATAAAAAATAATTTTGAGAATTTTAGTATTGCGGGTATAAGTAAGAAATTAAATGCTCGCGAAGAGGGTGGGTACATAGATACATTGAAAGTATACTTTGGAACCTATATATATTTGAAGATAATGATAGATTTTTATGGAAAAACAGATTACTTTCTCAGAAATACGGCCGCGGCCAAAACGGGGAAGGCAGAAGAGGCGGCTGCGGCAGCGTATGTATGGGATCATTTAGTTCAAGCCACCCCTCCGCCCCTTGAGAGTGAAATATCTCTCGATGAGACGGCGTTAAGCACATACATTTCAGCAGCGCCTTCCGACGAGGATTTCTCGCACATCTTTGCACGGCCAACTGAAGGACCAGATGTTTTTTGGACTCAACAGGTTGTTGCTTATGATCAATTAAAATATCTACAAGAGCCGACATACACGGGGAACTCGCAATCCACGCCAACCCCACGGTTGATACCCCCCCGAGCGATTATCAGTTTTCATGACCAATCTGACGGTGATGGTCCGAAGATGGACCGTATACTTTCGAATTTGCGCGAATATAGCGAGCTCAAAGCTGATGAGATCGATCCAAACTCATCACTTCTTGATGCGGCAAAGGAAAGAAGGCGCGAATTACAAGGGTTTTGGTCGGTAGGCACAGACGGAACACCAACACCTCCCGAAGGAGGACCTGGAGAGTTCCCACCCTCTTTTTATCTGTATTTTATAGCAAATTTCAGTTCTCTTACTGCGGTTGAGCTAGCCAATCATCCGATTATTTCTCTTTTTAATAATAGTTTGGATCCGTTTGAGATTCAAGGTAAAACGTCTGGGAAAATAATCGGCGCCGACAACGATGGGGTAACACTAACACTGGAACAACATGACGGAGGCCAACTGATCCATGGTGACTATCAGAATCAGTCTATCGTGATAAGGGGTGAAGATGGCGTGCCAAAAGCTAAGGGTCGTATCGAGACTTATCTAGGGGTGGGTTTGGGTGGCTGGCCACAAAGGCGGGGGTCGAAGATTGAAGTGAATTGGGAAATGAAGTATACTCCGCCCCGTTATAAAGAAAACGGGAGGGAGCATACTAACACGAGTGGCGACACTTATACGATCGGGATAAATAAAGGAAATATCTTATCTCAATACCAAAGTATAATGAACGAAAACTTCTCATTTCTGGATCATGTTGGAGAAGGATTCACCAACTTAAACATCATAAAAGAACTAGATATTAAGTTGAATATCCCCCACTTATATAATGATGGAGATGAGGTGAGACCCATCCCTGACTTATGGTCGGAGATGGGGAGAGTGTCGCAACCTGAGCAAGAAACCGACCCAAATATGTTGATCCTGCAGGGGCAATTGAAGGGATTGACTGGAGGCTTTGAGGGGGGCAAGGGAGGGAATATATATGATTTTTCAATTTCTGCAAAATCAATGGTGTATGGGATAGATTACTATGTGGACAAATTAATAGATTATGCATTCGGGCAGCTGGCAGATCATTTAGAGGTATGTGTTTATCTTGGGAAAACTAGTCTCTTAGCAGATAAGGAAAATAATGCCTCCACAAATTCCCAAGCCCACAAGACTTCTGCGAATCACGAAAGCGGTGATAGAGTCGTGGGGTCGCGCAAGGAATTCCATCAAATTATTCCCCATCACGAACCACCTCTCCATACCAACCGTAGCTTTATCGAAATTATGGAAGAGGACACTATTTATGATGAAAACGGGGGGATGGTGGCGAATGGTTTAGATTTAACTGTATTCTTAAATGATTATAAAAATAATGTATTAAAAGATCTGGGGGGGGTTGATCCAGCTTCAAATTATATACCTCTTAACTATCCGATACCAGTCTTCAATTCTGATAAGGAAGCCGACGAGATAAATTATTACAAATCTAAAAAGAAGATAATGGATCATATGGTTCAGATATGTAATAAACCCAAAGATATGACATCGGTTAATGATAGTGTGATGAACATAGATCCCATTAAAAATACAGAGAGGCTAAACCAGTATCTCAAAAATGAACATCACGAAACAAACTCCTTTTCAATTGAAAATAAAGCTGACTCCATACCATGGATGAATATAGATGTGGAAGATATTCACTGTTATAAAATAGATGATATCTTAAACGCGAGAGGAGATGGTGGCAACGATAAATATTGTAGAATAATTGATCCTCTATGTGGCGCGGACGAGGAAGATGAAGAAGGCTGTGTGTTTTCTGCCAGCGGCACCAATCCAGAAGCGGACCCCAATCATATTGGATCAGCAACAAATTATAACACATCACGATACACACCAGTTTTAAAGGAGGAGAATCAGCCTGGAGATCCATTCTATTTTTCGAATTTTAATTTCGCGGGAGAGATCTGGCGGACGCTGGTTGGAGTACTTCCGGAAGGTCCTGACTCACCCATCCCAACCGGGGATGACTCACCCATCCCAACCGG